>ENA-OWNT01000321-OWNT01000321.1-seawater-metagenome-genome-assembly--contig:-NODE-321-length-124661-cov-5.928378_pt1 | contig 124661 bp, 123 predicted proteins | sample MGYA00238136_ERZ651165 | MGnify/ENA primary metagenome ERZ651165 (study PRJEB26861, sample SAMN08777766) | seawater metagenome | isolation source: coastal seawater | place: USA: Florida | collected...
TGGCAACCATGCTGGTGATGAACGGAACACTCTCGGTTGGGGATAGCATAATTGCCGGAACAAGCTACGGTCGTATCAAGGCGATGTTCGATGAACATGGTAACAAGATCAAAACCGCACCGCCGTCATCCCCTGTTGTGATTCTCGGCTTGAACGAACCCCCCGAACCCGGTGAACGTTTTGAAGTGGTCAAGAATGATAAAACTGCACGCGGTATCGCAGAAGAACGTATCCTTGAACAAAATGAACGCTCACGTCAACCACAACAAGCAATGTCGCTGGAAGACATTTTCGCTCAGTTCCAGGCAGGTCAGGCAAAAACACTCAACCTCATCTTAAAAACTGATGTTCAGGGCTCACTCCAACCGATTCTCGATGGTCTGGAAAAAATGTCCGGTAACAACCGTGAAGGCATCAAAGTTCGTGTACTTGCATCCGATGTGGGCGCGGTGACTGAGAGTGATGTCATGCTGGCAAGCGCAGGTGATGCTGAATCAGACAAAGCGATTATCATTGCCTTTAGCGTAGGGATAGCGAACTCCGCCAGAAGTCAGGCAGATGTACACGGTATCGAAATTCGTGAATATGACATCATCTACAAGCTGTTTGAAGATGTTGAAATGGCGCTTGAAGGTATGCTTGAACCGACTTACGAAGCAAAACGTATCGGTGAAGCTGAAATCCGCCAGATTTTCACAATCTCCCGTGTTGGCAAAGTTGCCGGTAGTTATATGCGTGAGGGTGAAGCCCGCCGTAAATCAAAAGCACGTGTCTATCGCAACAACACGATGATTGCTGATGAACTCACTATTGATGCGCTCAAACGCTTCAATGAAGATGTTTCCGAAGTTCGCTCCGGTTTCGAGTTCGGTGTGAGCTTTGTCGGATTCAATGACCTTGAAGAAGGTGACACCATCGAATTCTTCGTCATGGAACGCACCAATTAACAGCTATCTAATCTCAGAATGATAGTATAACGGGCATATCATTAAGGTATGTCCGTTCTGTTTTCTAACAAAAAAGGAGAAATATGTCCGTAAAACAGGATCGTATACAGGAACGCATGAGAATTATCCTCAGTGAATTATTGCTGAGAGAAGTCTCTGACCCGCGCTTAAAAGGGGTCACAGTAACAGAAGTATCAATCGACAATGAATTGATGTATGCCACAATATATGTCAATGCACTCGGTGATGAAAGCCGCGAAAAAGAAGTCATGGCTGGATTAAAACGTGCCAATGGCTATTTGCGTCGTGAAGTCGGTCAACGTTTGGATACCCGTTACACGCCGGAATTGCATTTCAAATGGGATACCACACTCGAACACGGTGAGCGCATCAACCAACTTCTCGATAGCCTTGATATTCCCGATGACATTGATGTAGAGGGTGATGATGCATAAACCCCCTGAATGGCAAAGAGTGGCGGATGCAATCAATGCCGCACAGACAATTCTAGTTGTCACACATGTCCGTCCCGATGGTGATGCAATGGGTTCGATGCTCGGGCTGGGTAATGCACTCATCGACATGGGCAAAGAGGTCACAATGGCAGTTGACCTTGGCACACCGGAATTTTTTGCATGGATGCCCGGTGCTGATAAGGTCTTAGCAGAATTAACATCCGGCTCATGGGATTTGATGATTTCTACCGATGCCAGTGATGAAGAACGTTCCGGCGATGTCGGCATATACGGGCGTGCGAACAGTCAAACTGTCGTCAATATCGACCATCACCGCACCAATACCTATTTTGGCGATATTCACCTGGTAGACCCTGAAGCAGCAAGCGCCAGTCAGATTGTGTTTAAGCTCTGGCAAAAGATGGACATTGCATGGAATCGTGATATTGCTCAGTCACTCATTACGGGCTTAGTGACAGACACACTCGGATTTCGTACTAACAGCACAACACCCGTAGAACTTGAAGTTGCCCAACATTTGATGGGTTACGGGGCATCTCTGACAGAAGCAACCTATCGCACTCTTGGGGTGATGAGCAGCGAAGAATTGTTGCTCTGGAAAACGGTTGTTCCAACGATCGAAATTCATGGTGCAGTTGCAGAGGCGACTATCCGGCGTACAGATTTAGAGGCTGTCGGACTGGATTATCTCGATACAGGCAATATTGTCGGTTTATTGCGTAGAGTGGATACAGTGCGGGTTGCCCTTGTCATGCGTGAAGACCCCGGGGGCATCGTCAAAATCAGTTTGCGGTCTGATCCCGGCTATGATGTGGCAGACGTGGCATTTTCGCTGGGTGGCGGCGGGCACAAACAGGCATCCGGCGCAGATTTTAAAGGCACTGTCGAAGAATGCCGCGCTACGATCTTACCACTTTTGCAGGAAGTTATAGCGAAGGGAACTCTGGAAATTGGCTGAGTCTGTTTTTGGCTTCCTCAATATTGATAAACCTTCCGGCATGACCAGTCATGATGTTGTGGCGAGAGTGCGCCGTTTATGTCGCAATAGCATCGGCAAAACAAAAGTCGGACATGCTGGCACACTCGATCCGATGGCGACGGGTGTGCTGGTGATTTGTCTCGGTTATGGTACACGCCTGAGCGAATATGCCATGCAATCGACCAAACAATATCGCGCCACTGTGCATTTAGGTATTGAAACCGATACTTACGATGCAGAAGGGGAGACACTCGCTAAAAAAGATGCGTCTCATGTCACTCTGGAGGATGTGAAAGCCGCGATTCAGCCTTATATCGGGGACATTCAGCAATTGCCGCCGATGTATAGCGCAATCAAAAAAGACGGCAAAAAACTCTATGAACTGGCGCGTGAAGGGGTCGAAATCGAGCGTGAAGCCCGTCCGGTGACGATTCATGCGATTGACATCGTCTCATGGGATAATCCCACTATCGTTTTAGATGTGACCTGCGGGGCGGGAACATATATCCGTAGCCTGGCACATGACATCGGTGAACAATTGGATACCGGGGCGCACTTATCGGGCTTAATTCGTACCCGTAGCGGGGCTTTTTCAGTAGATGATGCTGTTGTACTGGATGAATTACTGGAATCTGAAACCTGGCAGGAATCCATTATTTCACCGGGGAATGCGCTCAAAGACTGGAATTCTATTCAACTGTCCGATCATGAATCCGCTGAAATCCGCCTGGGACGCTATATTTCGAAAAACGATGATGTATCCGATAATCTGGTGATGGCATATATGCCCGATGGTCATTTACTGGCGGTTCTGGAAAATCATGGCAATCAATGGAAACCGCATAAAGTATTTTTGCCACAATCCTGATAAAATACCTGCGATTTTCATACACCTACAGGATGATGCGCTGCAATGATTCATGTTCGTCAACTCGATAGCATTCAACTCGACAAACCCTCAATGGTAACAATCGGTGTATTCGATGGCGTACATCGTGGACATCAGAAACTTATCTCACAACTGGTAGAAGAAGCTCATGCAGCCAATCGTCAGGCTGTCGTGCTGACCTTTCATCCGCATCCTGATGTGGTGCTTGGCGGCGTAACAGGAAGATATTATCTGACATCTCCCGAACAACGTGCTGAATTATTAGGCGATATGGGTGTTGATGTTGTGGTAACGCATCCTTTTAATACTGAAATCCGCGAAATCCGGGCAGCAAGTTTTGTTGACCAACTGATTCAGTATTTGAATATGACCTGTTTGCGTGTCGGGAAAGATTTCACTCTCGGTTATCAACGCGAAGGTAATGTTGCCTATCTGACAGAACTTGGAAACGAAAAAGGCTATGAAGTGCGCCCGATTGAACTGCTAACACTCAACGGCGATGAAGAACGCATCTCCAGTTCAGTTATTCGTGACCTGCTGCAATCCGGTGATGTCAAAAAAGCAAATGATTTGTTAGGACGCCCTTATAGTGTGAGTGGCGAAGTCATCCTGGGCGACCAGCGCGGACGCACAATTGGTTTCCCGACAGCGAATATGTCTATATGGGACGAGCAAGTGTTGCCGCAACAGGGTGTCTATGCCGGATGGGTGACACTTGGCGATGAACGGTTCATGGCGGTCAGTAATCTCGGTGTGCGCCCGACATTTGATGGTCAAACCCTCAGCCTTGAAGCGCATTTACTCGATTTTGACCGTGATATTTACGGTGAAATGCTCACATTCACTTTTGAGCATCGGCTGCGTTCAGAGAAAAAATTCGACGGTTTAGAATCTCTCAAAGCACAGTTGAATCAAGACATTGCATCAGGTCGCGAGTTATTATCACAGGGGGGATGATGGCAACCTGGATAGGACATTTACGCATTGCAGATCAATTATTGAAATATGGCTTTGACCTCCGGGTTGAGCCTTTTTTATTAGGCAATCTCGCGCCGGATGTAACAGGCATCTCAAAAAACCTGACACACTGCCTGGATGATTATACCCGCGTGCAACCGGAAGATTTTTACGATGCGTATTTACGCAATCAACATTATGATGAAGATACCTACGCTTTTATGGTCGGGTGCTATGTCCATCTCCTGGCAGATGTCGAATGGATAGGCAATGTCTGGCGACCGTTCAAACACGATAATCCAGACTTAGCAAATCGCATTGAAACAGATGAATCTTTCGGCTACGAATTCAAACGCACAGAATATTTCGGGCATGATTTTCTCTATCTACATGAGAATCCCGATTACCCGTCTTACAAAGTCATCCAGAGTATCGAAAAAATCCCCTATAGCATTGATTTACTGCCGGAAGACAGCTTGCTAAACTGGTTGAACTCAGAGGTCAAAACGACTTATCAGGATACAGCTACCATAGAAAAGGTGCTCAAACACGAATTTCCTTATTTAAGTTCACATGATCTCCAAACATGGATGGATTGCGCGATAGGCACATTAATTGAAATGTTGAAAGGAAAGGGCGTTCCCTGTCCTACTTCTCATCCTCTTTGGGGAGGCTATATCCAACCCTACGCATGAATTTCTCGTTGCTTCGCCAGTTCTTGAGTACTTTGACATGCAAATCAAGAAAGACCTGACGTTCCAGCATTTTTTCGATGTCTTCACGCGCTTCTGAACCGACGGTTTTTATCATTGTGCCACCTTTGCCAATGATAATACCTTTTTGCGAGTCTTTTTCCACGTAAATTGTTGCGTAGATGTCGGTGCGATTTTCTTTGTCTTTGAAATCAGTGACTTCCACAGCGACCGAATGCGGCACTTCTTTATCGGTGTGCAAAATCACTTTTTCGCGGATGACTTCTGCGGTGATGAAGCGCATATTCATATCGCTCACCTGGTCGACAGGGTAGTAACGGGGACCCGATGGCATTCGTTCAATAATTTCGGCTAAGAGTATATCGACCCCTTTTTCTTCCAGCGCACTGACCTGAATAGCCGCATCGTGCTCAATCAATGCTTCAAAAGCGGAGAAATCTGTTTTCCCCTGTGCGAGGTCAATCTTGTTATAAACTAGAATGACAGGTGTATCCCCTTTTGCTGACTTGATCGTCTCTGCAATATACCCATCTGCTTTCTGTGGTGCTTCGCTCACATCCAGAATCCAAAGGATAATATCAGCATCTTTGAGGGAATCTTCTGCAACATTTATCATGTATTCACCGAGTGTGTTGCGCGGGGCATGTAAACCGGGCGTATCGGTGAATAAGATTTGCACATCCTCAGTCGAATAGATACCCAGTTGCACACGACGGGTTGTCTGTGGTTTCGGGGTTGCAATTGCGATTTTCTGCCCGAGGACAGCATTGATTAATGTCGATTTGCCAACATTCGGACGACCCACAACAGCAACAAACCCTGATTTATGGTCATCTGACCAGCTATCATTGAAGACGGTATCTAAACTCATGAAAATGCCTTTTTCCACTCTTTGATTGTCGGGAAGATATTCATATACTCTGCCATGCGCTCCGGCACAGCATCCGGTTTTTTGCTGATAAGCGCATCCACTTTGCAAAGCGGCGTAGTCGTAGTGTCGTTTTCGTAAACCAGAATATCAAAGGGATACATCAAATCCAGTTCACGCACGAAAACCTGTGTATCTTCCCCTGAATTATTATGTCCGATAACATCGGCACGGGGAAAGCGATTACTCTTATTGAGCAGAAAATCCCAGGCGTTTTCTCCTGTTTTGAATGCACCATAATCAAGCGCCATCAATGCCGGAACAATGCTCAGATGGGGTTTGCCAAGAAAAACCACGCCATAGCGTACTGTGAATGTACCGTCATGCGTGGTTTCAGTGTTCTCTATTGCGGTGTCTGATAAGAGGAAATAATCCTCAACTTTAATGATGACACCTGTAAATGTATCGCCAATAGGTTGACGCTCAGGGATACGCGGTGCTGGCATTAGTGTTCCGCGTGAGAATCATCTTCTGCGTGGTCGTCATGGTCATCATGATGATGTCCGTGATACTTTGCAACGGTGATGTCATCAATATTTTCATGTGGACGGGTAACAATTGCCCAGCCACCGATACTGGCGACGAGTAAGCCAGCGCCTGCCATCACAAATAAACCGATGAGCGCCGTATCAGCATTGTCCCATACGACACCGATACCTGCTGCAACAACCATAGCTGTAATACCGAGACCACCGACCATTGAGAGGATAGTCAGAACGGATTCATTATTTGTTGTGTTTGTTTCTTGTGTTTCCTGTTCAGATGCCACTGGAATAACCCTTCTCAGATGTTAAACTAAACCATTCTAATTATAAATTGTGCCGATGAGTAGACAGCACGTCAAGTTCAAATCAATAAGGTAATTGTATGTCTGTTAAACGGGTATTTATTGTACGTCATGGTGAAACTGATTACAACGCACAGCATCGCTGGCAGGGGCATCTGGATGTGCCACTTAATGAGAATGGCAAGCAACAGGCAGACGCTCTGGCAACATATTTTGCAGATCAATCCATTGACCTGATTTTTAGCAGTGACCTCAAACGGGCATATGATACCGCGCAGGCAATCGCAACAGCCAAAAAGATGGACATCAAGAAAGAAAAACGTCTACGCGAGGTGCATCTCGGCTTGTTTCAAGGATTAACCCGCACACAAATTCAGGAAGCATACCCGCAGGAAGCCTTTAACTGGGATAATGATGATAGCTTCGTCGTGCCGCAGGGTGAATCACGGGTACAATTACAGAATCGTGCTTACGCTGCCTGGCAATCGCTGACAAAGAGCAAAGATGCAAAAACAATCATGCTGGTATCACATGGCGGGACAATTCGGATGTTGTTGCAAAAGCTATTCCCTGAAAAAGTCGCCTACATCAAACTCAAAAATACCTCGATTTCAATCATCGAACGTGATGAAGAGGGCAACTGGCAACCATCAGCACTGAACACCACCCCGCACCTGGAGTGAAAAGGGTTTGGATTCCCTCACTGGGAAATAGGGCATAACTGGAAACAGGAGAACTTTTTGAGAGCATAATCCCGGTTTTGAATGTTTCTGTTGGATTCCAGTTAGATTTTTGCCGGGCATATTCGCGATTATAAGATGCTATAGTCAGCATAACATATTCCGGTGTTGAGATGTCGTGCATATCAACGTTCATATGGACGGAATCAATTTCCTGGTTTTAATTAGTTCTCTTAAAAAGATACATACCCGCCGATTTTGTATAGCCGATGCCCCGTCCGATGCTGTGTAGATAGTCTTTCGTAATTGTGACATCTTTTTTGGGAATCAAATAGCTTTCCAGATTTTTTGTGCTGATGATGTGCCTGTCTTTGCGCCGGTTGATGACAGCCACCAATTGATAGCGTTCATCTATAGACGCCATACTCGCATCACCATGACTGTTATTCGCCAGCAAATAACCACCGATTTTGAGATGTTGCGTGCAATGCTCTGAAATAAATCCCGCCCACTGTGAAATCAACAAAGCGAAGTGATTCTCCGGTTCAGGAATCGGGTCACTGTAGCTCTGTGCATGAAAACGAAAATTCGCGTCCTCTTCATACTGCTTTTCTTTCGTGATAAATTGAGCTACTTCCTCATTGGTAAAGAACTTTTTCGCCCGTTTATCTGTATCGACATAAGCAACTTCCGGGTAGACGAATGATGGCGTGATATGAACGAAGCTCCCGGGATACATTGCTGATTGAATACCGTACCGTTCTGCAAGTGTCTGAAACAGGTCGAAACGGGTGTGGTCTTTCTCCACAAAATGCGCTTGATACAGTTTTAGGTCAGATGGTGGCAATTGGATACGTCCTTTTCATACAATGTGTCCGAAATACACGCTGTTAGATTTGTGTACATTACCTGATTTGAAAATCTTTCCTACACTATGTGACAAAAATCACATTCTTTTTCGCACATAGTTCACGAAAGTAAATCAGAAAAATCCCCTAAGATGAGTACGTAAACGAAATTTTGACACGATAACGAACTCATATTACATGGGAGAAACGCAATGGTATATGTAAAACCCCGTATTCATAGCTCGGTCGATTTAGATGTTGTCGGCTTGCACCTCCGCGATTCCGAAGATGTCTTTGTACACTGGAATCTTTCACCTGCTGAACTCTATGAGCATGTGATTCGCAATGGTGAAGGGCAACTCACTAATGATGGCGCTATCCGAATTTTAACGGGGCAATACACAGGTCGCAGCCCGAAAGACAAATTTTTCGTCAAACAAGCACCATCACAGGAAAAAATCTGGTGGGGTAACATCAATCAGCCCACAACCGCAGACATCTTTGACCGTATGTACAGCAAGGTTGTCAATCACCTCAGCAATGAGGCATCCAATGTTTATGTGATGGATGCTTTCGCCGGGGCAGATAAAACCTACCGTATGCCTGTTCGTGTTATCAGTGAAGTTGCTTACCACGCGCTTTTCTCATGGAATATGTTCGTCCGTGCAACACCGCAAGAAATCGAAACGCATATGCCTGAATTTACCGTGATGGCAGCGCCGACATTGCAAGCTGACCCTGAGCTTGATGGGACAGCTACTAGCACGTTTATCGGTGTTAACATTGAGAAGAAGCTGATTATTATCGTCGGCACGATGTACAGTGGCGAAGTCAAAAAAGGCATTTTCAGCATCATGAATATGTTGCTTCCCGAAAAAGGTGTGATGCCCATGCACTGCTCGGCAAACATCGGCTCAGAAGGCGATACAGCGATATTCTTCGGTCTGAGTGGCACAGGTAAAACAACCCTGAGTGCGGATAGCTCACGGACACTCATCGGTGATGATGAACATGGTTGGAGCGACAACGGTGTCTTCAATATTGAAGCCGGTTGCTACGCGAAAACCATCAACCTGAGCGCTGAAGGTGAACCGGAAATCTATGCAACCACGAAGATGTTCGGCACAATTCTTGAAAATGTTCCGCTTCTCGAAGACCGTTCACCCGATTTTGATGATACACGTTATACACAGAATACCCGTTGTTCCTATCCTATTCACTACATCCCGAATGCCAGTGATACCGGACTCGGTGGACACCCTGAAAATGTCTTATTCCTGACAGCCGATGCCTTCGGTGTATTGCCTCCAATCAGCAAATTATCACCGGAACAGGCGATGTATCACTTTATCAGCGGTTATACAGCGAAAGTTGCTGGGACAGAACGTGGCGTAACCGAACCACAGGCAACATTCAGCGCGTGCTTCGGCGCACCATTCATGCCACTGCATCCGACAGTCTATGCCGAATTGCTGGCGGGAAAAATTAAGAAACACGGTAGTGCGGTCTGGTTGGTCAACACAGGCTGGACAGGTGGTGCTTACGGTGTCGGTAGCCGTATGAAATTAAAATACACACGCCGCATGGTCAATGCTGCACTCGGTGGCGAACTGGACAATGTTGATTTCGTTGAAGAACCCAACTTTGGCTTGATGATTCCGACATGTGTACCGGATGTACCGGATGAAATCTTGAATCCGCGTGATACATGGGAAGATAAAGCCGCCTACGATGCAAAAGCGAAATCACTGGCTGCCATGTTCCGTGAAAACTTCAAACAATTTGAAGACCGTGCCAGTGAAGATATTCTCTCAGGGGGCCCAAAGGCATAATATACAGGGACGAGTCTCACTTTAAATTTCGCAGGGATCAGGTAATATTGCCTCATCCCTGCTTTTTGTGTTTTGAAGCAGTTTGTTGAAATATTAATCTCATAGAGAGGAATTAACTCTAATGACAAGTCCAATTCGCGTAGCAGTCACAGGTGGCGCAGGTCAGATTGCTTACAGTTTGCTGTTCCGTATCGGTAATGGCGAAGTTTTTGGTGCTGATCAGCCCGTTATTTTGCAGGTTCTCGAAATTACCCCTGCGATGCAAGCGCTCGAAGGCGTTTTAATGGAATTGCAAGATTCCGCGCAACCACTCGTACAGGATATTATTGCAACCGACGATGCCAATGTTGCATTCAAAGATGCTAACTGGGCAATTCTCGTTGGTGGTAAACCACGTGGTCCTGGAATGCTCCGTAAAGACCTGATTGCAGCTAATGGTCCAATTTTTGTTGGTCAGGGTGAAGCAATCAACAACAATGCTGCTGATGACATCCGCATCGTCACCGTCGCGAATCCCTGTAACTCCAATACACTGGTTGCAAAAAGCAATGCCCCTGATGTTCCGGCTGATCGCTGGTTTGCAATGACCCGCCTCGATGAAAACCGTGCAAAAGCTCAAATTGCTAATAAAGCAGGTGTTACCAGTGCAGAAGTTACAAACGTTGGTATCTGGGGTAATCACAGCGCCACCCAGTTCCCCTGGTTTGATGCAGCACTGGTTGGCGGAAAGCCAGCAACAGAAGTCATTGATGACCGTGAATGGTTCGAAAATGACTTCCTGAGCACCGTGCAGCAACGTGGTAAAGCCATCATCGAAGCACGCGGCAAAAGCTCGGCAGCATCAGCCGCAAATGCAGCGCTCGATACCATTCGCTCCATCATCACCCCGACACCGGAAGGTGACTGGTTCAGTGCCGCAGTATACAGCGCTGGCAATCCATACGGCATCGACGAAAACTTGATGTATAGCTTCCCGCTCCGTAGCGATGGCAATACTGTCAGCATCGTTGAAGGTCTCGAACTCAGTGATTACGCTGTCAGCAAAGCAAAAGCAAGCGAAGCTGAACTTCAAGAAGAACGCGAAGCAGTCGCTGACCTGCTCTAATTTCTCCTTAAATCCCGGGGGCACGGCAAACATGTTGTGCCCCTGCGGTGTATAATTCCTTTACAGGTAACAATAAAAAGGCAAAATCATGACCAATGCAATGATTCTCAAGATGATTGCAGCAGGTGCGAGTATTCTGTTTGGAATTTTTGCGCTTGTTGTCCCGAAACGAACCGCAGACGCAGCAGCCCTCAAAGCTGATACCCCGGAAGGTCAGGCAGAAATCCGTGCATCATGGGGTGGATTATTTATCGGTCTGGGGATAGCTGTGTTGTACCTCGGTACAGATGATGCGTATTCAGTTTTCGGTATTGCCTATGCCATTACAGCACTGGTTCGCGCCGCAACATGGGTACAGAACCGCAGTCTCGTTAACCGCACATCAGCGATTATTATGGGTTTTGAAATTGTTTCAGCAATCATTTTTGCTATTCCAGGAGATTTATTTTGATTCAGTATCCGCGTGCAAAGCATTTTGATGATGGTATTGCGATGGTTGTCACCGATTTACATGGTGAAGGGGATGCTTTTGACCACATCATGCAAACATTTTTTGATTTGCTTGAGGCAGGCAAAGTAGACCGTCTCATCATTTGCGGGGATTTAATACATATCCGTCGCGATGTTAAAGATGATAGTTTGCGAATGGTGCTGGACATCATCAAATGGCAGGAAAAATTGGGCGAAGATACTGTTTTGATGTTGATGGGCAATCATGAAATGCCACATGTCTATAACATTACCCTCGCAAAAGGACATGAAGAATATACCGCGCCATTTGAGAAAGCCCTCACTGAATCAGGCAAACGGGATGAAGTACATGGATTTTTCAGGCAATTACCATTCTACGCAACGACAAAAGCGGGTGTTTTGATTTCTCATGCCGGAGCAACCGCAGCAGTCACGAAAGATTATGAAGCACAGAATATCCTGACTTTCGACCATGATGCGTTGTTGAGACTCGCAGATGACCGTATCCGCAATAACTCGGATTTAGAATTGCTCAAACAGGATAAGAATTATGTTCGTCAGGCGATTCAGTATACTGCCATCACCGGAGTTGATGACCCGCGATTTCATCATTTACTGCGTGGTCAGGTGATTTCGACCGGAGAAGAAGAGTTCGATTTTTTGTGGGATGTGTTGTTTGCACAGAATGAGCAACGCTGGGGGGCAGAGGCGTATTCAGTGATCGCTGAACAATTTTTACTGGCAATCGGGGATGCCATCGGACAGAAATTGACAACGATTGTCGCCGGACATATCGGAACACAGGGCGGGTATCACTTTGTCGGGAAGAATCATCTGCGTTTATCATCATTTGCACATGCTCATCCCAATGAATCAGGGAAATATTTGCTACTGGATTGTGCTGACCCTATCTCGAATGCACAGGAATTATTGACCCATTTGCATCCTGTATTCAAATAGGGGCAACCTGTGCCCCTATATTTCTAGCGAAGTTATGCTGTGAAGTCGTTTTTGGCTTTGCGTTCATCTTCAGGCAAAATGAGCGCCAGCAGGATGTAAACCAGTAGACCGGGACCACCTGTAAAGGTAAATACGACAAATGCGATACGTACCAGCGTCGGATCTACTTCAAAGTATTCTGCGAGACCACCTGCAACACCTGCAACCTGTTTATTGCTTGATGATTTTGTCAGTTTTTTGTTATCCATTGTTATCCTCTTTTTTATCTGTGTTGTTCTTGCTTACTTATACGCTGCTTCTCCTGGATAGTTGTAAATCCCGGGCGGGTTTTATACTTCTTTTATGATTTGCCCGTTGCAGTCTCATTTTTAAGAGGATTGAGAGGTTTTGCGCTGTAACTCATCGACTTCATCAACCATTTCATCCAGCACATTAAAGATAATCGGGCAGAGATGCGTGCCATTAATCATCCAGGACAGCATCCAGCGAAAATCAGGCGTGAACTGCGGATAATCACGGCAACTGGTCGGGCGATGCTGATAGACAGTGCATAGCTTGCCATTGAGGAATGCACAGGGTTTTGGCTTGAATATCCCGACAATATCAGGGTCATCAAAATCGACGATTTCAACATGTTCTCTGATGTCACTTATAGGCACATCAATCCCTGATGCAAGGCGTTCTAAATCATCTTCCCCGAGTTGTACATCAAGATTGCGGCAACAATTCGCACATTCTTTGCAGTCAATCGCGTCTATAATCGGTTGAGCGATTTTTTCAGCAAGCGTATCAATCACATCGTCTGATAAATCATCATCTTCCTGTAATTGATACATCATGACCTCAAAATCATCTTTGCGTTTATCAGCATGAGTTTTAAGGTCTTCAAGATCGGTAATGAGAGGCATGTCGATTAGTCCGCTAGAGTCGAACCGACAAAATCTTGATAGCCATTGGTGAAGGAATCAATATCGGTACGCGATTTCCCCGCTAATTGAACTTCTGTCGGGAAGAATACCCCGTCACCTGTGCCAATCGCAACTTTATCATCAACCATGCCAACATGACCCGCATCTAATTTTCCATTACCAATTTCCCCGGCATGAATTTTCAATTGTTTGCCGTTCCATTTTGTGAATGTACCTGGCCAGGGGGTAAATGCTCTTACCAATCGTTCGATACTGATGGCGTCCTGTGTCCAGTCGATGTTGCCTTCTTCTTTTTTAATTTGTGGCGCGTAGGTAATGCCTTCTTCCGGTTGTGATTCAGGTTGAATTTCTCCACTGAAATAACCCGGCAAGGTATCAATCAATAAATCTGCCCCGACCTGTGCCATTTTGTCATGCAAGCTCTGTCCGGTTTCATCGACTTCAATGGGAATGATACGTTTTGTGAGCATCGGACCCGTATCTAATCCCGCATCCATCACCATGATTGTCACGCCTGTTTCATCGTCTCCCGCACGAATTGCCGCATGAATCGGAGCCGCACCGCGCCAGCGAGGAAGCAATGAACCATGCACATTGATTGAGCCATATTCGGGAATATCCAATAATTTTTGAGGCAAAATCTGCCCGAATGCCGCGACGACATAAACATCAGCATCCCATTTTCTGAGTTCTTCGATTGCTTCTGCTTGGCGGATTTTCACAGGTTGAAAAACAGGAATATCATGTTGCAGCGCGACTTCTTTAATCGGGGACATGCGAACTTTGCCACCCCGTCCGGCGGGTCTATCCGGTTGTGTGACGACACCGATTACCTCATAATTTTCGATCAGGGCTTTCAGTGTCGGGACTGCAAAATCAGGTGTTCCCATGAAAACGACTTTTACCATAGTGTGAGTTGCTCATTTCGATTTTTGCGTGGTAGACTAAAACCTAATTTTAACAATATCTTTTAGAATGTTCTATGATTAGCAAGAAATGGGTCGTCGCGCCGCCAGCACCGTCAAAATTGTTGAATCAATATCGTGGTGTCAGCCCGATTATCGCGCAATTATTATACAATCGTGGTTTAGAATCCCCTGATGAAGCCTATCATTTTTTATATGACCGCGATGTTGCCTCCACTTCGGGTGACCCGCGTAACATGAAAGATATGCAAAAAGCTGTCTCGCGGATTCGTAAAGCAATCAAAAATGGTGAAGCGATTGTCGTCTATGGCGATTTCGATGCGGATGGTGTTACGTCCACCACGCTGATGATGGAAGTGTTAACGAAGCTCAAAGCCAATGTGACAGCTTATATCCCGCACCGTGTCGATGAGGGTTACGGGTTGAATACTCCCGCGCTACAGGAAATCGCTGATGGTGGGGCAAAATTGGTTATTACAGTGGATTGTGGTATCCGTTCCGCGCAGGAAGTCGATGATGCCAATGCCGTCGGACTCGATATGGTCATCACCGATCATCACTCAATTGGACCTGAAATTCCGCGTGCTTTTGCTGTCGTCAATCCTCAACAGGTCGATTGCCCCGGTGATAAGAATATTGCAGGTGTGGGTGTCGCCTTCATGGTTGCACGTGCTTTGTTGCTGGATGCCCTCGAAAAAAATGGCAAAAACAAGAAACACGCCAAAATCTATAAATCTATGCTGGATGATTTGCTGGATTTAGTGGCAATCGGTACAGTAGCCGATATTATGCCTCTCAATACTCCGACAAATCGTGCCATTGTGCGACAGGGCTTAGAAGTGATTAATCGCTGTCAGCGTCCCGGGATACGGGCGTTGATGGAAGTCGCCGGATTAAAACCCGGTACAGTGACCGCAATGGGTATCGGCTTCGGCTTAGGACCCCGCATTAACGCCGCCGGACGTTTAGATAGCGCACTCGAAGCCTATAAATTGCTCTCGGCAGATAATGAAGAAGAAGCCCGTAAGTATGCAGACCGTCTGCAAGACCTCAACAGTGAACGCCAACGCCTGACCCGTGAATCACAGGAACGCATTCGTGCCAATCTTGAAGCAGAAACTGACCTCAATGAAGCCAATCTGCTGTTTGCGGTCGATGAAAGTGTTGTGCCGGGGATTGTTGGCTTAGTTGCAGGTCGCCTGACAGAAGAATTTTACCGTCCGACAGTGGTTGTCGAAAAAGGTCATGATGAGTGCCATGCGTCCTGCCGGAGTATCCCCGATTTTCATATTACACAGGCACTGGATGAATGTGCCGATATTCTTGTGCGGCATGGTGGTCATGCGATGGCAGCAGGGTTGACTGTTCTACCCGAAAATTTACCGATTTTACGCGAACGTCTACAGGAAAAAGCTCATGCTGTGCTTGCGGGAATGTCCCTTACACCCACCATCAATATTGATATGGAACTCAGCCTGCGTGAAGCAACCATGTCTCTAGCCAATGAGCTATCTGTGCTTGAACCGACCGGGAATTCGAATGAACAGGCAGTGTTCATGTCCCGCAAATTAAAAGTAGTGGAAACACGAACTGTCGGCGCAAAGGATGACCATCTCAAATTGAAATTGTCCGGCGATGGCGAACCCCCGATTGATGCAATTGGCTTTCGTCTCGGAGATTGGGCGCTGGAAATGCCGGAAGAAATCGACGTAGTTTATAACCTCGAAATCAACGAATGGCAGGGACGACGCAACCTGCAATTGAATTTGCGCGATATTCGTCCTGCGGAGGACGCATGAAACACAATGCACTGTTTTTTGCAAAATTCCATGTAGGGACGACATCCATGTCGTCCGTTTTATTGATTATCTTTTTGCTAATCACTTTATCTGTGACTATCCACGCGCAGGAAAATCAAAGTCAGGATAATCCTTTTGGCATTGTCGAAGGATTCTGGTTTCCCGAAATGACCTGTGAACTGGGTGTAGGCTGGGAGCGTATCATCTTTAACTGGGCACAACATCAACCGGAAAGTTCCGATGACTGGTACACGCTCAATGTCGATGATAGATGGTTGACCGCCGCCGATGCCTGTGACCGTGAAGTGGTCGCTTTGCTCAAACATACGCCTGCCTGGGCAACCGATGGTACAGAGGGCGTTGGTGTTCCGCGTGGACTGGATTTGCCAATTGATGACCCGGGTAACGTCTGGGCGAATTTTGTGCGCCGTGCAGTCGATTACTATGCCAGCAGAGGTGTTTTCCATTTCATTATCTGGAACGAACCCGATATTGATTCGTCAACCTATGGCTATGAGTTTGAGGGTGATTTAGACGATTATTTCCAGATGGTGAAAGTTGCCTATCTCGTCGCAGAGGAAACCAATCCCGCCGCAGAGATTCATCTCGCCGGAACAACCTACTGGCATGATGTCAATGAAGGGCGCGAACCGTACATGACCCGTCTGGTAGATCGCATCCTGACTGACCCTGATGCTCCGGCACATAATTACTATTTTGATGTGCTGAGTCTACATATTTATTTCCGTACAGACTCGGTTTATGACATTGTTTCAGAAATGCGTGATATGCTTGATAGTCGCGGGTTAACAGAGCATCGAATCTGGATAAATGAAACCAATGCCGCGCCAACAATCGACCCTGATTGGATGGTGGAGCGACCCGTTTTCAATCTTGATTTGCAAGACCAATCGAATTTTCTGGTGCAATCATCCGTATTAGGGTTAGCCGCCGGAGCAGAACGCATTGCCGCTTATAAACTCTATGACCAGCAATTACCTCCTGGTGGAGAATCATTCGGCATCCTCAGTCCGCCGGATGCAAGTCCTCGACCTGCATTCTATACCTGGCAAATGATAAACGAACAATTCAATAATGTAGAGTCGGCACAATTCGCTCAAACGGACGATGTCGATGTGGTGCAACTCTCGCACAGCAACCATCAGCAGAGCATAGTCGCCTGGTCACGCACAGAAAATATCGCCACAATTGAGATTGCCGCCACAGATGACAAAGCCTATCTGCTGGATGCTTATGGTAACATCACGCTATTGCGACCCGAAAACGGAACATATACTCTGTCTCTACGTCCTGCTACCTGTGAAGAAGGTGAAGGTTGTTTCCTGGGCGGGGCAGTGGCAATATTAGTGCAATTTGATAATCAAACGACGATTCGTGACCTCACGAACGATGAACCAATAACACTGGATTTTAATTAGGAGTCTATCTTGTCCGAAAAACCGAAAAACGAAGCTCCCGGCGAAATAAAATTTTCTTACGGGGGACAGGCTGTCATTGAAGGGGTATTGATGCGCGGCGCAAATGATTTTGCCGTAGCTGTGCGCGATCCCGAAGGGCAGATTAAGGTTCACAAAGAACCCCTCAATAAATATCTCTATCGTGGTTTTGTAGCCAGAACACCGTTTTTGCGCGGGATTGTCGGTTTATGGGATGCGATGGGATTGGGAACAAAAGCCCTCATGTGGTCAGCCGATGTTGCACTTGCCGAAGATGGTGAAGAAGAAAGTGTCTTTGGCGGGGCAGTCGGTTTCGTGACAGTTGCCGTTTCTTTGCTAATTGGTGTTGGACTATTTTTCTTCCTGCCAACACTGGCTTCGACTGCGATTGGTGGCTGGCTCGGTTTGACAACTTCGGATGTTGAACCCATCGTTGAAGAAGTTGGAACAAATGATGCTTCTAGCGATGTTGTTGAAGTCGAAGGTGAAGAAACGACTGAAACACAGCGTGCTTTCATCTTTTACGAAGCACTTCCGATTGGCTGGCAAGCAACCCTCATCAACCTGATTGAAAACCTGATTCAGTTAGCGATGCTGGTGGGCTATATCTGGCTGATTTCTCAGATGGAAGATGTCAAACGTCTGTTTAGCTATCATGGTGCGGAACACAAAACCATCAATGCCTATGAAGCTGGCGATGAACTCACACCGGAAATTGTTTCAACCTATCCAATTGAACATCCCCGTTGTGGTACAGCATTCCTGCTGACAGTCGTTTTCGTGAGTGTAGTTGTCTTTTCGCTCTTAGGTCGTCCACCGTTTTTGTGGCTGATTCTCTCGCGGGTTGTCTTAATTCCGGTGATTGCGGGCATTAGCTATGAAGTTCTGCGCTGGACTGCGGCAAATCTTGATAAAGCCTGGGTTCGCTTTATTGTGACCCCGAACCTGATGCTCCAGCACCTGACCACCCGTGAACCTGACCTCGATATGATTGAAGTGGCGATTGTCTCATTCAAACACGTTCTGGTTTCCGAAGGCTTACTGGCAGAAGATGAAAATCTCATCCCTGAAGCAAAACCCGAAGCAGCGTATGCTCCGGGCGGTGATTAATAGATAGCATTGTAAGGGCGCAGCATGATGCGCCCTTAATCTTCCTCATTTTCCCCTGTTGATGCTTCATCCTGTTGACGCGCCGCTTGAATCGTCAGGCTCATTTTTTGTGCTGCTTCATAATCAGGATGCTGCGGTTGACTCAAAACAGGGGCTATTAATTGAACGACCTGTTCATATGCCCCGCGCTCGAACTGTTTTTCTGCCGATACAAATGCCATATGATACTTCAACCAGTTTTCCAGTGTTTTGAAACGGTCATCTGCCGGGAATTGGTCTCCTGCGGCATTGGTTTGTTCAATCGCACGGGTAATATCAGGCAAATGGTCGACGAATAGCGCTTTGTACAGGTCATTGTAGGTTTGATTTGAATTCAAACGTTGATTGACCAGCACACGCAAATCATATAACTCATCGAAGGCTTCCAGCACAAAATCAGGATAAGATTCAACCTGTGTCAGCAAGTCATTGGCAGCAACAGCATCCTCGTGGACAGCCGTTTTCACTTTTGCGATAATCTCATTACCTGTGGTGATATATTCCTGATAGCTACGAATCATCTCTTCAAATTCATCGAATTGCTGCAATAGCTCATTCAGAGACGCATCTTTATTGGCAAAACGGGTTTTCGCACGGGTACAGATTTCGCTAACCCGTTCCATATCGCGCGCTTCATGGAAAGCCACATCCGCATCGCGTGCCATTTTGGTCAGACGTGAACGCATTCCCTTGAGGGCTGATTGACGTGCTTCGTCTATGCCATCTGCCCATTGATAGAGTTGATAGGCGGCAGCATATTCATCCCACGCGGCAAGCGGGTCACTGTCTACCAGTTCGAGCGCTTTTGACGCCCGTTCTTCGGCTTTTTCACGGTTGCGTAGTGCTGTGGTTGCGGTAGATTTTGCCCCTTCTAATGTCGCTTTTTGGTCAGCATCGAGGAATTTTTCGACGTTCTCCCCGATTTCAAGCTCATCAACAGCTTCCTGTGGTTCATGGGCATCGAGATAACGTTGTGAGGTCGCAATGGCATCACCCGCGACTTTGCTTGCCCACGCTTTCGCCAGTGTGGTAATTTCATCGCGTGCGACAGGGATTTGCACCATGCCCTGATATTGCAAGCGGATTTCGTCCGACGCACTCTCAAGGGATGTGAAACGTGGAACAAGAAAATCAACAGGCATCTGCTCAAGGTTGTTGAGTGCATTGCTGAATTTTTTGCTTTCCAGTGCCATCGGGAAAATCGTTGCAGCCGCTTCCTTGTTGGTATACAGGCGTTCGACGCGCTGCACCAGTTGTTCTAAATCGGGATTTTTGTCATGTTCTGCCTGTGCGCTGAGAACAATATTTTTCGCTTTGCCATAATATTGCCGCAACATGAAATCAGGGGCAGGGGCTTCACTGCCTGATTCCAGAGTTTTCGCCTGTATGAGAATTTCATCACTGTGCGACATCACACCACGAATCAGCAGGGCTTCATTTTTCTGTTTCGCACGCTGATTGACCCGTTCCTGATAATCTAGTAATTCAGGATTCTCATCGGGATTATCGGTGGCATCCGTCCATTTTTGTAAAAAGTCACGGGCTTTCCCGATATCGAAGGCGAGTAAATCTTCCTGAAACGCCGCATCAAGCCAGGCACGTGCAGACTGCAAATTTTCGCTACGTTGCCATTCGGCAATATGCTCTGTCAATTGAGCGAGTTGCAATGCCGCGTCATTGACATCACCATTTTCGATTTCTGTTTTAATCTGTTCAATTAAATTGAGCGCAAAATCTTTACGCGAAATAGGCATGTTTGGAGTTGTCACAGGCTATCATTCCACCATGTTGGTTTGTCTATGCAAATATTTCACCTGTATTGTAACGCATCCTGTCAGAAATGTCCTTGATTAGCCTCATTTTCCTACTCATGACATTTGTCACATTTTTCAGTGTGGATTGATACCTATGACGTATCCTGTCTCGCGCTAAAGTGCTTTCATAGATGATGGTTCAAAGAGAAAGTCAGGAAACCTTATGACATATCCAAAAATTATACAGGGCGGGATGGGGGTTGCGGTTTCATCCTGGGAATTAGCGAATGCAGTCTCACGCGAGGGGCAACTCGGTGTGATTTCCGGCACAGGTATCGGTTTGATACTGATTTCCCGCTTGATGGCAGGGGATGAAGGCGGGCATGTACGCCGTGCTTTATCCGCATTTCCGTACCCTGATATAGCGAATGCTTTAATCGAAAAATATTACATTGAAGGTGGCAAAATTGATGAGATGCCTTATAAACGGGCAACCCTCTGGACAAATACCCCCTCAAAAGAACTCAATCAATTGACAGCCATCGCCAATTTTGTGGAAGTCTGGCTGGCGAAGGAAGGGCATAATAACCCGGTCGGCATCAATTTGCTTGAAAAAGTCCAACTTCCAAATTTATCTTCAATCTACGGGGCAATGTTAGCGGGTGTCGATTACGTGATTATGGGCGCGGGAATTCCGATGCACATTCCAGGTGTGCTGGATAAATTCGTCAATCATGAAGTTGCTGATTATCGCCTGGATGCCACCAACACCGATGAAGGGGATGATTACCGTGTGATATTCGACCCGCAGGAAATCTTCCCCGACCCGATCAATACAGTCGGACAATTGAAACGCCCTCTATTTTTGCCGATTGTCTCATCGGTTGTGCTGGCAATGGCGCTCCGCAAGCGTGCCAATGGCGAAGTGAACGGCTTTATCATCGAAATGCCAACAGCAGGTGGGCACAATGCACCACCCCGCGTCGAAGCCTATAATGATGAAGGTGAACCGATTTATGGTGAAAAAGATGCCGTTGATTTGAGTAAATTCCGCAAATTTGGATTGCCATTCTGGTTAGCGGGTGGCTATGGTAGCGCTGAGATGCTACAACAGGCCCTCGAAGAGGGCGCAGAAGGTGTTCAGGTCGGGACTGCTTTTGCCTATTCCGATGAATCTGGCTTCGATAAAAACCTCAAACAAAAAGTCATCGGTATGGTTTTAGAGGATGAAGCGAAAGTCTATACTGACCCCGTTGCTTCACCGACAGGCTTCCCCTTCAAAGTGGTTCAAGTTCCGGGAACTGTTTCGGATAAAGACATCTCCGAAGCCCGTCCGCGTGTTTGTGATGTTGGTTATCTGCGCCATATCGTGAAACAAGACGGCGAATTAGTCTATCGTTGTCCCGCAGAACCGATCAAAGATTATCTGCGTAAAGGTGGCAAAATAGAAGATACTGTCGGGCGTAAATGTCTCTGTAATCACCTCGGTGCAGCAGCAGGTTATCCACAGGTCAAACGTAGCGGATATGTTGAACCACCGATTGTCACATCCGGCGATGATTTACCCAATATCAAACAATTTATCCCCGCAGGTGAAACACATTATTCAGCAAAAGATGTGATTTCCATCCTTCTTGGAGAAAAAATCCCCGTTCACCCTGTATAATAAGCAAACAGGAGGCATATATTGTGTGCCTCCTCGCATCTGCTTTGCAATTGAAATACTATTTTTGCTGTCTAAAATTATTTAAAGGAGTGATTACCCCATCATGTCTTACACCAGACAAGAAGCACTTGACTACCATCGTAAGGGTAGACCGGGCAAAATTGAAATCACACCGACGAAACCCCTCGCTACTAAAAGAGATTTATCATTAGCTTATTCCCCTGGCGTTGCCGAAGCTGTACTGGAAATCGACCGTAACCCTTTAACCGTTGTCGAACTTACTGCTCGCGGGAATCTCGTTGCAGTGGTTTCCAACGGGACAGCCATTCTCGGTTTAGGCGACAGGGGACCTATGGCATCCAAACCTGTGATGGAGGGCAAAGGCGTTCTCTTTAAAGCTTTCGCAGATATTGATGTTTTTGACATAGAAATAGATGCCAGAACCCCGGCTGAGATGATTGCGTTTTGCAGGATGCTAGCTCCGACCTGTGGAGGTATCAATCTGGAAGATATTAAAGCACCTGAATGCTTCGAGGTAGAAGAGACTTTGAAGCGAGAACTGGATATTCCTGTTTTTCACGATGACCAGCATGGTACAGCAATTATTTCCGGCGCAGCACTGTTAAACGCCTGCGAATTAATTGCTAAGAAAATTAGTGATTTGAAGGTTGTTGTTGCCGGAGCAGGTGCAAGCGCGATTGCCTGCGCGAAGTTCTATGTCACACTCGGCGTCAAAAGAGAAAATATTGTCATGACCGATTCACGCGGCATCATTTACAAAGGGCGTGAGAATGTCAATAAATATAAGGCTGAATTTGCCACTGAACGTAACGTTCGCACACTGGAAGAGGCTCTAAAAGGGGCTGATGTCGTTCTCGGTTTATCAATTGCGGGAGCGATTAAACCGGAGTGGATTAAAGAGATGGCAGAGAACCCGATTATCTTTGCGATGGCGAATCCTGACCCCGAGATTGTACCGGAAGATGCTTTTGCTGTACGTGACGATGTTATCATTGGTACAGGACGCAGTGATTATCCCAATCAGGTTAATAATGTACTCGGATTTCCTTTTATCTTCCGGGGCGCACTGGATGTTTATGCGACAGGCATCAATGAAGAGATGAAAATGGCGGCAGCTAAAGCGCTGGCGGCACTGGCTCATGAAGATGTCCCTGATAGTGTTTTAACGGCATATGGCTTGACCTCACTGAAATTCGGGCGTGATTATCTGATTCCAAAACCGCTTGACCCGCGTGTTTTACTGTGGGAAGCTCCGGCGGTGGCACAGGCAGCAATGGATTCCGGTGTTGTCCGCAGACCGATAGACATCGAAACATATCGTGACCAGTTGATCGCCCGTCAGGGGCATGGTCATGAGGTACGAAATTCCATCGTGACCCGCGCAAAAATGGGTACAAAGAAACGGGTCGTCTATGCGGAAGGCGAGGAAGCACAAATTATCCGTGCGGCGTATCGTGTACAGGATGAGGGCATAGCAGAACCGATTTTACTTGGCTCGAAATCTCGCATTAAGGGGTTGATTGCTGAACTTGGTTTTGATGACTTTGAACCGACGATTATCAATCCGCGTGAATCCGACAATGAGACATATATTCAAGAGTATCAACGATTGCGTGATCGCCGGGGGATTACAAGGGCGCGTGCTACTTCATTGATGCGAAGTCGAACCCAATATGGCTTGATGATGGTCAAGATGGGTGCTGCTGACGCATTTGTCAGCGGGATTGCCCATGAATACCCTGACATTATCCGCCCTGCATTACAACTTTTCCATACAAAGCCGGGCACAAAACTGGCAAGTGGTGTTTACATGATGGTGGTGAAAGGCAAAGTCTATATTTTCACTGACGCAACTGTCAACATTGACCCCGATACCGAAGCTCTGGCTGAAATAGCGATTCTCGCGGCGGATTATGCAAAAACAATGAATATTGAGCCTGTGGTTGCGATGCTCTCATTTTCGAACTTTGGGAGTACACCGCATCCATTGTCAATAAAAGTGCGTGATGCAGTCAAAATGATTGAAGAACGTCGCCCTGATATTCCGGTAGATGGGGAAATGCAAGCCGATACCGCAGTTGTAGAAGCGATAATTGATGAACGCTACCCCTCCAGCAAAATCAAGAATGCGAATGTGCTGGTATTCCCGGATTTAGGTTCAGCCAATATCGCCTATAAATTACTTGACCGTCTGACCGATGTAGAAGCCATCGGACCCATTTTGCTCGGGATGGGTGCGCCGGTACAGGTATTGCAAGCGGGGGATGAAGTCAAAGACATTGTCTCTATGACGGCTGTGGCAGTCCTTGATGCTCAGGAGCGTGACAAAGAATCGTAGGGGCTAAGCGTTGCTTCGCCCTGAAAATCTGTCCCGGCATATAGCAAGAGGTATGAGCGAAAATAGGGAGTGGCTAATAAAGTCGCTCCCTTTAAATATCTGCATAATCAGGATATTTTCTGAGTTCATCAAGAAAAAATTTAGCTCTATCTTCTGGGATATGGTATTCCTCTGGCATCTTTTTGAACTGTTCTATCCAATATTTAACCTGAATTTGCCAGACTTTACCCTTTATTTCCGCTATTGACTCAACCCATAAAGGTAAATCCTGCTCCGGCAAGTATTTAATACATAATTCGATACTTGCTTCCAGAGGGCAACCTGTTTCCATCAACCAGCCTGGCGGATAGTGCGGGAACTCTACTGACCAATCTGGTATTTTTAAGTCACCATTAATCCAGTATCTTTCATCCATAACAGTTTGCATAAGAGTCTTGAAAATATCTTGAAAAAAGCCATGATATTCTTGAAATATTTCTTGTGCATAAATTGCGTAGAAGTAATCTGCAATTGTACTTGTCCAATGCTCTTCAATGAGGTATGGCAACATATGGTGAAACCAATCAACCCAAATCCTTAATCGTCCAAATGATTTGATTCCACTATTTGTGTCAAATAGGTAGTTACCTAACTCATCGACGGACCACTCTCTGAAATTCTGGGCTTCATGGTAATTTATTTCCCCCATGAACCATGCTACATAAGGCTTTTTTGTCGGTTTTGGAAAATGCTCTCGCATTCGTGCTAACGCGGCTTTATCAATAGTCTGTCCTGGAATCCATCTAAAATTTAATCGTGGATAGGGCACCATAATATTTATCCATCCATTGATTCAAATGTCAGGTCATGGGCTGTGATTGCCATCGAACCATCGACAAAATGAATCTCAATATCAACAGTAAAAATACCCCATCCAATTGACTCTAATCTGAATTTCGATTTTCTATCCCGCACGATGCGTTCCGGTTGTGGGAATGTCGGGTGCAAAATATATTTCACAAAATCTATCTGGCTAATGGTGCTGTCCGGTTCATTTATTTCCAGACTCCACTCATACGCCGGACGATCATTATAGACCTGTCGCTTCGAAACAATTGCTTTTTCAAGAATGTTGATCTTGTCAAATTTCTCTGAAAGCAACTTTTCAGTATTAATCGCGCTATACTGATTTTTGAGCCAACTATTCAAATGACTCAGCTTTGAATCCAGTTCAGGTTGCAGGATAGTTACCTGCTCAAAGAGATTTTTTGCACTGACACTATCTTCGTCAAAATGGGACAAGACCCCCGCACCGATAAGACGGTCGATTTCACCTTTATCCTCTTGCTTTGCCTGAATTTTTGTCTGCAAAACCGATAGCAAATCGCGCAATCCCCCGGAATAATCGGCGCGGAAATCAATATATTGTAATTCCAGCAGACGGAAGGGCATATCACCGCCATACATAATCGGGACACGAAACTTCTTGAGATTTTCTGCCAGAATCGTTTCACGCATCACCCAATTTGAATCATTGGAGTTTTCACTGACAATCACCAGAAAAACATCACAGGCAGTAACTGCATCCTGAATCATCTTTTCCCATTTGCTTCCGCCTTTGATGTCATCTTTATCAATCCACACATCATAGAAGGGCTCAAGACTTTTAAATAATTTTTGAGCGAATTCAGCATCTTTACTGGAATAGCTAATAAAAATTTGTCCCATAATCAGTCACTCTCTGCCAATCGCTTTAGTTCATAGAGTTTTGTCAGTGCTTCCAGCGGACTCAGGTTATCGACCTGAATATTTTTCAGTACATCAATTGCCGGATTTTCTTCCGGTGCTTCAAAGAAACTGAGTTGCGCGGGTTTATCGTCTTTTTTCGGTGACTTGAGCGTGAAATCACTGCCATCTTCTTCAAGTTGTGCCAGCAATTCTCTTGCCCGTTCAACTACCGGACGCGGCATTCCGGCGAGTTGCGCCACATGTACCCCGTAACTCTGGTCTGCACCACCGGGGACAACTTTATGCAAAAAGACAATATCCTCACCCCGTTCTGCGACACTCACACTGTAATTTTCTGTGCGTGGCAAAATATTCGGTAGTTCGGTCAATTCATGATAATGCGTGGCGAATAATGTCCGGCAATTCAAACGCGGATTATTATGAATATATTCGATGACAGACCGCGCAATCGCCAGACCGTCATAAGTCGATGTTCCCCGCCCGATTTCATCTAAAATCAGCAATGAGCGCGGACTACTTCCCGATAATAGCCTCGCTGTTTCGACCATTTCCACCATAAAGGTACTCTGTCCGGCGTGAATCTCATCCTGAGCGCCAATCCGTGCAAAAATACGGTCTACTAAGCCGATCTCTGCTTCATCTGCCGGAACAAAACTCCCGATTTGCGCCATCAGCGTGATGATTGCCACCTGACGAATATAAGTCGATTTACCGGACATATTGGGACCCGTGATGATATGTACCCGTGACTCATCGGTCATTTTACTGTCATTCGGGACATAACGGGTGCTATCCTGTAGTAATTTTTCAACCACCGGATGCCGTCCGCTTTTAATATTCATCGAAGTATTATCCCGCAGAATCGGGCGGGTGTAACCTTCCATCACAGCGACGGTCGCCAGTGAGAGAAACACATCCAGATGTGCAATAGATTTTGCTGTTTTCAGCAATTGCCCACCGTATGAACTTAATTCCTGGCAAACTTCTTCGTAGATTCGCCGCTCGGTTTCCAGAATTTCTTCTTCAGCGTTAAGTACCAATGTTTCATATTCTTTGAGCTCCGGCGTGATGTAGCGTTCCGCATTGACTAGAGTTTGCTTGCGGATATAGTCCTCCGGCACTTTTTCGCTGTGTGCTTTCGTGACTTCAATGTAATAGCCGAAAACCTTGTTAAACCCGACTTTGATTGTCGGAATTCCTGTACGACGACGCTCCGCAGGTTCGAGATTTTTGATCCACTCGCGTGCGGCTGCCGATGATTCCAGTATTTTTTGTAAATCTTCGGAAAATTCCGGGCGAATAATCCCTAAGTTGTTGAGTGTCGCCGGAGGTTCTTCGGTAATTGCTTCACAAATCAGTTGATAAACCTCTGTACAGGGGTCGAGTCTTTCTGCGAGTGCCTCTAATTCTGGAATCTGCGAAATGATGTTCAGGAGATTCGGCAACACCGCCAGGCTATCGCGCAAGCCGATCAAATCACGCGGATAGGCTTTACCAATCAACAGACGATTGACCAGTCGTTCAATATCCGAAATGTGTCTCAAGTTTTCGCGTAAATCCAGGCGGGTCGCTTCCTCCCGGGTTAGGGATTCGACTGCATCCAGCCGGGCATTCAATCGTTTGATGTCGAGTAGCGGTTGTAACATCCATGTCCTGAGCAAGCGCGACCCCATCGCTGTGACGCAGGTATCCAGCACCCCGAGTACACTCCCGCGTGTTTTTCCACTGCGAATGGTCTGTGTGAGTTCGAGATTGCGCCGCGTAAACTGGTCTAGCACCATAAAACTATCAGTAGAGTAGGGGCGAATCGAAGTCAGTTGCGCCAGCGAATTTTTCTGCGTATTGCGGAGATATTGTACTGCCGCACCTGCCGCACAAATAGCAATCGGCATATTCACCAGACCATAGCCATCGAGCGTACTCACACGGAAATGATCGCGTAGCAATTGCTCTGACCCCGCATATTCTGCCATCCAATCTTGAATCGGCGTCAGGTGCATTCCTTCCGGCAACGTCACGCCTCGCTCAACCCATGATTCCGGCATGATAACTTCTTTTGGACTCAGCCGTGCCAGTTCTTCCAGTACAAGAATTCCGACATTATCGCCTTCTAACTGTGTTGTTTCGAATTGTCCGGTAGAAATATCAACAAATGCCAATCCTGCCTTTGCCCATTGACCGGATTCTGCATTTCCGACAGGCACAATACTGAGCAGATAGTTGGGTTTATTCCCGTCCAATAATTCCGGTTCAGTTAATGTGCCCGGAGTAACCACCCGTACAACTTCCCGGTCAACAATGCCGCGCCCTGTCGGTTCACTGACCTGGTCACAAACGGCGACATGATAACCTTTTTCAATTAGTGTATGAATGTAACTATCAATTGCATGATGAGGCACACCTGCCATCGGGATTTCTTTGCCGCTTTTTTTGCTGAATGAGCGGCTTGTCAGCGTGATATCGAGTTCACGGGATGCAATCTCGGCATCTTGATCAAACATTTCATAAAAATCGCCCATGCGAAACAGCAAAATGCAATCAGGATATTCCGCTTTAATATCAAGGTATTGCCGACGGGCAGGGGTTACTTTCGCCATAAAATTATTATCCTGGTAATTCTCGTGGGGAGGATTGAAATATGTCATATTCTAGCATGTGCCGATAGTCCCTTCAACATTTGTTCTGATTGCAAAGACAGCATACGAACGATTAAACTTGTGTCCAATTTGCTGTATAGTCATACTACTTTGCTGAAATTCATTACGAAGAAAGGTCTCATATGTCAGACGTTGTCATCGGTGTCGATTTAGGAGGAACACGCTTGCGTGCCGGTCGTCTCGATACAAAATTAAACTTTATTGAACGCACCGAAACATTTACAAAAGCAGAAGAAGGTCTGGATGCAACCCTTGAGCGCATCAAAGACATTATCCGCGATGTTTTACCGGAAGATATGAGCACACTCAAAGGCATCGGAATTTCTGTCCCGGGTCCCTGTAATCCTGAAACCGGAGTTGTTGTTGCGCCGCCCAATTTACCCGGCTGGAAAGATGTTCCACTCAGTCAAATCTTGGAAGATGAATTTAATGTGCCAATTTATTTAGGCAATGATGCTAATGTTGCGGCTCTTGCAGAAGTTGCGCTCGGCTCGGCACAGGGATACAAACACGTCATTTATATTACCGTCAGCACAGGAATTGGTAGCGGCATCATCAATGATGGGCGCTTAATTCTCGGCAAAACGGGTATCGGTAATGAAGCCGGACATATGGCAATGCTAGTTGAGGGTGACCATGTCTCTACCCTTGAATTAGAGGGCGCGGGACCTGCTTTAGCACGTCAGGCAGTTAAGCGTATTGAAGCCGGAGAAACATCCTCTTTAACCGATCTTTGCAATGGTGATTTAAGCAAAATTGATGGCAAAATGGTCGGAGAAGCTGCCAGCGCTGGCGATGCAATGGCAATCGAAATTGTCAAACGTGGCGGCAAAATCGTTGGTCTGGGATTGGTCAATCTGCTCCATATTTTCAACCCGGAAGTGGTGGTTATCGGTGGCGGTGTCAGCTATATCGGAGACATCTGGTTCGATGAAGTCCGCGCAGCCGTGAAAGCACATACGATTGATGACGATTACTGGAATGATACGCCTATCATCCCGAGTCAAATTAGCGAAGATGTGAGTATCTTAGGGTCAGCAACACTGGTTCTAACGAAAGGCAATAGAAAGAAACTCAACAAAGTGCTGGAAAACATTGAGGAATAGACATTATCTATATATCAAAATCTAACAGAGTGCATGTTAGAATCAGCCTATGTTAAGTTTACCTGATTATCCAGTTCGACAACGCGATTTTTTGCTTGAAATTTCCAGAGCGATCACTGCCCGGCTAGACCTCAGCGAAGTGCTCAAGCGGGTGCTTCATGCTTCAGTGGTGATGACTGCTGCCCGGGTAGGGCTTATCGCTCTCCATAACGATGAAGCCGGAGAATTTTCGATTCGTGCGTACACCGGACTCAGCCCTGAGTCTGTTCCAGAAATCAATCAACAACTGATTGAAATCATGGAATCGGTTTATGAACGTGGTATGGATTACGGTTATCTCAATGAGAAACTGGCAGAAATGGCGGTCTCTTTGCAGGATGGTTTGCGCCAGGCTGTCACGATGCCGCTTGTCTTCGATAAAAAACCACTCGGTTTATTGATTGTTTTCCGTTCATATCAAGCTGATGTCACCCGCGATGATATGCAAATTCTGCATAGTTTTGCCGATCAGGCTGCAATTGCGGTTCACAACGCCCAGTTATATGAACGCATGGAACAGGAGCGTAAACGCCTCTCTGCAATTCTTGATTACAGTGGTGATGGTGTGATGATTCTGGATGCCAATCTCGAAATTTTGCAAATCAACCGTTCTTTCGAATACATGACAGGCTGGTCATCGGAGAGTGCTGTTGGCTTGATGCAGGATGAAGTTGTCGTATGGAGCAAAATCGAACAGGATGATTTACAGGATGCCATGTTATCCGGTTGGCCCCGTGTCTCAGCGGATGGCAAGTCATCGGATACACTTTATGTTGAAGGCGATTTAGAGCGTCGCGATGGCATGACCATCAGTATCGGGATTACCTATGCACCCTTATTAGATAGTGAAGGCAATCTTGCGAATATCATCGCCAATGTACGCGATATTACCCATTTCAGACGCGCACAGGAGATGCAAAATGTATTCATCTCAACTGTCTCACACGAATTGCGTACGCCTGTTGCACTGATTAAGGGATACGCCAGCACATTAACCCGTGAAGACGCACAATGGGATTTAAACACGGTAAAAGGTAGTCTTGAAGTAATCGAAGATGAAGCAGATCGCCTGACCGAACTCATTGAAGATTTGCTCACGGCGAGTAAAATTCAAGCCGAACGCGATGTCAATATTACACTGGCAGATGCCAACCTGGAACTGATTGCACGCTCATCGGTTGAACGTTTACAAACTCAGACAGCAAATCATAAATTCTCACTGAGTTTTCCCGATAAATTTCCCACTGTTCCCGGCGATTCGCGTTTATTGCGTCAGGTCATGGACAACCTGATAACGAACGCCCTTAAATATTCGCCAAATGGTGGTACAGTCACTATCGGAGGACGCTTTAACAATGAATCCGTGACAGTATTTGTCCGTGACGAAGGGACGGGCATTTCTGAAAAAGACCAGAGCCGTATTTTTGAACGCTTTTTCCGTGTGGAAAGTACCCTGACCACAAAAACCAAAGGGACAGGGCTTGGATTGTACCTGGTCAAAGCAATTATTGAGGCTCACGGCGGCACAATCAATGTGAAAAGCCAGGTCGGACACGGCTCAACTTTCTATTTCACCCTTCCCGCAGATTAAATAGCCAGATTTTGGAGTAAAAATGACACAACCGAAACAAGCAACATTGCAGTGTTCCAACTGCGGAACACCCAATGCCGTTGTTATGCGTCGCGTCGTCGATGTTCAGCGCGACCCGCAGGGCAAAAATGCACTCTTAAGCGGACAGATTAATCAGTTCCAGTGCCAGAATTGTGGCATGGTCAATTCAGTCTCATCCCCCTTGCTTTATCATGACGCCACTAAAGAGATGCTCATCGCCTTCGTGCCGATGGATGTTGCCATGAAGCAGGGCACAAACGAAGAGCAGATGGTCGGTCAATTGATGAACGAACTGACCGCAACCATTCCCAAAGAAGAATTTCGCTCCTATATGTTCAATCCCAAACGTGCCCTCACCATGAAAGGCTTGATTGAGCAAATCCTCGAAGCCGATGGCATCACGCCGGAAATGATGGCAGAGCAGGAAAAACGGGTTGCGCTGGTGCAAAAACTCTTCGAATCGGATAGCGAAGAAAAACTCATTGCGCTCATCAAAGAAAATGATGAGGAGATTGACATGTCTGTTTTCCAGACCATCTCACTAATGGCACAACGTATGATGCAGACCGGACAACAACAGGCAGTCGGGCATCTCGCGGCGATTCAACAGGTTCTGTTAGAAGAATCGACCTATGGTCAGGAACTGGCGCAGCAACAAACGGTGCAGGAAGAAACTGTACAGGAAGTCGCCGCCGAACTCGAAAAATTAGATGAAAACGCGACCCGTAGTGACTTCATCGACATCGCGATTTCTTATGCTGAGGACGACAACAAATTACAGGCACTCGTCGGCTTGATTCGTCCGGCATTTGACTATGAATTTTTCATGGAATTCTCGCAACGCATTGACGAAGCAGATGCTGACGAACGTGAAAAACTGGAATATGTGCGCGATACCCTGCGCGAATATACCGAACAGGTCGATCAGCAAACACAGATGCTGGTTCAGCAAAAAGCACAATTTTTGCAAGCGCTGTTGAACAGTAATGATTTCGAACAGGTGATGCAGCAGAATATGTCAGCTATTGACGATAATTTCATGGGCATCCTGACAGCGAATATTCAGGAAGCAGAACGTCGTCAGGATATTCAGGTTGCAGCGAAATTGCGCCAGATTTATGAAGTGGCAGTACGAATCTTACAGTCACAGATGTCCCCGGAGTTAATTTTCATCAATGACTTGCTCTCCGCAGAAGATGATGCTTCCCTGCAAACAGTCATTCAGGAAAATATCGAGAATTTTGACGATGAATTGTTACAGGTCGTCGATGCAGTTGAAGGCTTGCTGATGCAACAGGGGCAACAACAGGCAGTCGAACGTCTCGGGGCAATTCGCGAGGCTCTCGCAAGCGCTTTAAGCTGACGATTTACCTCCGACTTTGAAAATGCCAGGTGAAAAAGACTGGCATTTTTTTGTTTTTGCGGTAGGCTTACGCCTGCAATTTCTGATTAGGGTAGATAAAGAGGTCTATTCACTATGCAAGGTAAGTCTTTACGCAACACAGGCATTGCAGCAACAGTCATGATTATGATGGCTGCGCTGATGCTTACTATGACATTTTCTTCTACTTCAACCGTAGAAGCTCAATTTGAAGATCCCACAGCAACTCCCCGTGATCCAATCTGGCTCGGTTTTTCAACTGCACGGGATGCTATTGTAGAAGCCGAAGAAGTTAATCTTGAAATCGTTCAGCGCTGGGAATTCTGGCAGGACGATTGGACAGCACCGAACGCAAGCCATCCTGATAATGCAGCAGGTATTGATAATTGTGTTTCCACCATTGGTATCGCACAGGCACGTCCGGTTTATTTCGGCTGGACATTTGTTATCACAGCACTGGACGGCAATGTTTATGAAGCGCGTGTCAGCTTCGATTTGAATGATGTTGCTATCTGTGACATTTTGACCAGTCCGGTTGTTGCGACACCTGACCCCGAAAGTACTGCTGACGCCGATGTTAATCTTCCTGCTGCCCTTGCCGGTAGTGGTGCAGGTGGCGCTTTCGAACTCGGTGGACATGTTGCTCAACTCGGTCCGAATGCTATTTCAGCGATGAATCGTTCTGGCATGGTCTGGGTTAAAGAACAATTACCTGTGACTGCCGGAATCGCACAGGCACAAACCCGTATTGATAATGCTCATGCAAATGGTTTCAAAATCTTGCTGAGTATTGTTCCAAATCGTGATGCACTTGCAACTGATTTCCAGGGACATGTTGCTGCTTATGCTGCATTTGTAGGTGAAGTGGCTGCGGCAGGGGCAGACGCTATCGAAATCGGTAACGAACCGAATATCGACCGTGAATGGCCCACAGGTCAGGTTAATGGTGCAAATTATACACAATTACTCGCACCCGCATCGAATGCAATCCGTTCCGCAAATGGTAACACGCTCGTTATCAGTGGCGCACCTGCTCCAACCGGATTCTTCGGCGCGGCAGGATGTGGTGCAACAGGTTGTAATGATGATGTCTTTATGCAACAGATGGCAGATGCAGGCGCAGCAGCTTACCTGGACTGTGTTGGTATCCACTACAATGAAGGTGTTTTACCACCGACAGCTTTCAGTGGCGACCCGCGTGGCTCATATCCAACCTACTTCTTCAGTTCAATGATTAGTCGTGCAGCAGCACCGTTCCCCGGTTTGCCAATCTGTTTCACAGAGCTTGGCTACCTTTCCGGTGAAGGAATGGGCGCACCGATTCCTCCATCATTCGACTGGACACCAAATGACCCGATTACTGTTGCTGAACAGGCAGAATACCTCGCTCAGGCTGCATCACTTGCAGCAGGTCGCGGTGATATTCGTATTATGATTATCTGGAATGTGAACTTCACACGCTGGGACACCGATCCGATGGGTGGCTATGCTATTATTCGCCCGGATGGTTCATGTGTCGCATGTGATGCACTTGGCTCGGTCATGGGGGCTAACTAACAACAAAGCAGAGTAATTTGAAAGAGCGGCTTACCTGGTCGCTCTTTTTGATTTTAGCGATAACCCTCAAAACGGGTTTCAGGCATAAAACCGAAGATGTCTTCTGTGCGTTCCATATCAAATTGATTTTTTGCAGCTTCTGCCCCGATGATATGAAAGGCGTCGTAGCCCGTCACATCATATGACAGTGCGTGAACAACCGCCCGTGCTAAATCATAGCGGCAAATCCATGCGCCACGACCATATTGAATACTCTCAAGAGGGCGTCCTTTCGGGTCAAGATTTGCTTTACCATCAACAATATGTCCCGCACGTAATGCAATTGCCCTCAAATTGAATGTGTTAGCATAATAAGTGGCAACATCTTCTTGCAGACATTTAGTCATGTCATACATGAAATCACCATTTTTACCCTGTATTCTATCGTTTATTGCATGAATTTTGCCGGGGTGTTCAACATGAAAGGGGGCAGAGGACATCAATATTACGCGATTAATGTTTAGTTGATGTGCTGCCTCGAATATATTTGCTGTCCCGCGCACATTGACATTAAAGGGTATTTCGGGTGTTTCATAGCCGCCATTGACCGCTACAGCTAAATGCACAGCAACATCAATATTTTGCATGGCATTCAATACAAAATCATAATCTGATACACTGCCGTGATAGAATGCTTCAAAGATTTCAGAGCTAACATGTGAATTTGTATCTGCTAAATCCAGCCCGATTACTTTATGACCTGCATTAACCAGAGACTCTACAATGGCTTTTGCCGTCCAGCCTGCTGCTCCTGTAAGCAGAATCCGCATGATTAATCCCCTGCCAATGCTTCGGGCGTATCCAGCAGACCATATTCTGCTAAGAGTTCTTCATAGCGCTGCAAAACAGGCATCCCATGATCTTCAAAATGCCCTTTAACGCTGTTTTCAGTGATTTCAGCAGAGGAGTTCTTCTGTTGTATTTTCGGTTGAAATTTACGCAATTTTCGCTGATATTCTCTATGTTCCAGCATATCCCCGATGCGACCACTGCATATCCATTCCAGCAGTGAGCGTAATCGACGTGGTTTATCTTCTTCTGTTACGTAGGGCAGGGCATTCGGCAGATAATCTGCTGTCCAGGGATTTTCTTCAAACATTGCCTGATACAATTTTGCCCCGTAAATCGGGCGCATCTGAGCGACTTCATGCGCCATATACATATCCTGACGCGATTGTGCAAGCCCGTCAGATGCCAGCACATAATTCGGACACAGTTCCCGACCGAAAAGCCGCACAACCCGCACCAGTAAAACTGCAAATGCTCTTGCCAGCCAGACCCGTCCGGGACGTGTAATCAATAAATAGTCAAAATCGTCGTCGATAGAAGAAGGATTCCGTACTGCTAATGCGCCTGTCAGGGCAACCATCTCAACAAAGGGGATATAAGATAGCACTCTGCCATAACGGAATGCGCTTTCCCACAGTTGCTGACTAATGGCTTCACGTTCCTTACGTGTGGCGATAATGTCCTCGCGGTCGCGCAGGCAATAGTAGTTTTCTATGGAGCATAAGTGACGATGTAAATATTCTGAATGTCGTAGCGCTTGAGCTATATCAGCTTTTGCTATTGTAATATCAGCAATGAGATAGCGGTGAATTTCATCGGTTGTGAGAGGAAAACTAAATACATCGGCATACAAAATCGTTCGCAAAATAGCAACTTCAACGGGCAGCATCGGCGCTCTCCGGGAGCATGGTCAATAAATTGTCCCTTGATTGTATGCGAATGCGACTATCTGTGCGACTAATAGTTTACCATTGCCAGACCCACAGATTGTTAAACTGGCAGTTGGTATTTACAGCATCAAAGTTGATGACTGCCGCAGCAATCGCACCTTCACGGATACCAATTTCCATTGAAGCCGCATGAATGCCATCCAGATAGTAGTGCAGCATTTCATCACGCACAATCAAAACCATATCATACGGGGGACTACTATTATCTGTACGCAGATTGTAGGCATTCTGGATGAAATCTGCTCCCGAACGTTCGCTTATACCTGACCCACCCGAATTATCGACATATGCCAGCACGTAATTTTCTGCCCCATCATCGCGAATGACAATACCACAGGCATTGGATTCGACAGTATTTGCCCGGCTAATCCGTGTTCCGATAGCGAAATTACTGAGTCTGCGTCCATTGCCAATTTCAAAGCGATTGATTCCCTGGCGATTGTATTGTGCGAAACTCTCTGAGAGGGTAAATGCCATCTCGCCACCTGCGGGAATCAGTTGACGCTGCTCTAATTCACGGATCGTAGCATTTGTACCATTATCAACAATATTTTCAGGGAAAATCGGGGCGTTATTGACCTGAGTCGGTTCGGTGACAATCAAATCATCAAAGCGTACAGTGACTTCACTACCAATCGCGTTTATGGTTTCTGCTACCAGACCAATTTGACCGTTATTGAAATTTGTATCCCTACCACTGCCGATATACTGGTCATCGTAAAATATATCGAAACTATTGCCATTTACCAGAACAGCTAAAGAAAATTCGCGTGTATCAGGGGTAATTGCAGGATGAACATTCCAATCTCTCAGCACAATCTCTTCACTGTTACTGATTGCAACCAATCGCCATGCACCACGATGATTGACCACTGCCCGGTAAAAATTACGCTCATTTTGATAGCCGAACACGATTCCTGCACGCCATCCAGCAGTATCGGTAATACTATCGACTGTGCCTCTCGCAAAATAAACCGGATTATCCATTTCATATCCAACTGCCATTCCGATAACGTCGATGCCACTTTGAAAGAGATTTGCCGTGTCATTAACGACATTGAGCGTCGGAACATTCACCGGGTCTAAAGAAACAGGTTGCCAGTTAGCGCCTGAACTGAAATCATCACTTAATACAAGGGTACTGTAGCCGTTGAGCATCGTAATCTGATAATCGCCCGAAGTGTTTCCATAGCCATCAATAATCAGTGTATAACTACCCGAGTACGGGGCAACAAAACCTTCGATAATCGCATCCATACTGTCAGGATAGCTGTAATCGTCATTACTGAGGATGATATTCGCGTTCAAATCTTCAATTCGCAGCATAGCATCCAGCGTTTCAGAACTGGCGATAAATGACAGTAATTGACCTTCACGGGCAGTAAAAGCAAAACTCTGTTCTTCATCAACTGCCAGCGAACCATCAACAGCACTATTGATGCTTAATTGTTGTGCCTGAATTTGATTGAAACCCGGCAAAAAGAGGCAGAAGCTCAGGAGAAAAAAGTAAATGCGGCGCATATGTTAGTCACGAATCATCCAGTGCGGATACTGAGTTTGCATAAATTCAATAGTTTCGATAAATTGTTCAAATAGCATATCACCACCGACGAGTTGACGCACCACCTCGCCTTCATAGAGACGTTTTTGCTCACCTGCACGGCGCATCGTACTTGCTGAGCTTAAATTCTTTTTCTTATCTTTTTTCTCTTTCTCCAACTTCGTGAAGCGGTTGGAAAGAGGCATATTTTCAAAGTCGTCAACAGACGCAGCCGTGTAAACGACGACATAATTATCATCCTGCTCAAAACCCATCCCCAGCACTTGCCAGCCTTTTTTGGCGCGGGGACCTTCTTTTTTCACTTCAAAGCGCCACAACAGCACATTGACCTGTTGAGTCGGGTCTATAACCGATTCGATTTTACTGTTTTTTGTCAGTGCGATACGTTCTGCGTCAGCAACCAGTTCGCGTCCACTTTGCCATCTGTCTTTGAGCAAGTTTTCCACGCTCATGGATGTCCCTGCGGCTGATGCACCTGCAATCACGAACGCCAGAATCGCAAGGTTTGGTATCAGATAAATGCCAGCAATAAAGCCAGCAATCCCTGCACCGACAAAAGAACCAAAAACAGCTATTCTCAATCCACCATGAATCGGGTCAAGCGGGATTTTCAATATTCCCGTTTTGGGTTTTTCTTCAATAACTGTTTCATCCAATACTGTCATAACAACCTTCTGAATACTAATTGCTCAAGATTGCCTCTGTTATAACCTCAAAATCTCGATTTTTGATGTAAAGCCTATCAAGAACCCGTCAATGAATCCAATCATAGAGGCAAAGCGTAGTCTACCCGGCAGGTAGACTCTATTTCTTCGATGCAAAGATAATGACCCTCGGTGTTGAGTTGCCGGGCTTATGCGGATTCAAATCTGTGTTTAGAACATGCTGAACGTTGAATCCACTGCGTTGTACGAGAGCCGTTAATGCCTGAATAGGGTAAGCACGCAGGCTGCGTCCTGCTTCAACCCGTTGCCAGCCATTATTATCTTTCTGGAAAATGATATAGTCACGATACTGAATCGACTTCTCATAATCAAAACGATTTGCCGCGAAAATAGTTAACGCATCGTCATCGTGTTCCAGATTATACCCGGCTTGATTGCGTGTCACCAGACCTTCAATCGTATACATATCGAAAACCAGCCAGCGTTCATCGCGTAACATGCTGTGAATGTGCATGAAGGCGCGTTCCAGTTCACGGATATTATCCAGTTCGCTCAGAACATTGATTGCCAGAACCATATCCTGCCCTGAAATGTTGCTCACATTTCGCAAATCGCCCTGTGTCAGGCTCACATTGGCATTGTTTTCTGCCAGATAATTGCGGGCAATCGTCAGCATTTCTGTTGATTTATCCACGCCGGTTACGATGTAATGATGCTTTGTGAGCCAGAGTAGACTTTCACCCGTGCCACATCCGAGGTCAACAATTTGCCGCCCCATCCAGTTATTACGCTGGGCATAATCAATTAAATGCCCCGTCATCTGGCGTGCAAAACCACCTATCCCGATTTGTTTATGAATACTTGCTAAAATTTGATAATCGCCGGGCATGATAAACCTTCTTGATAATAAATGAAAAAAGTAGACGACTATCCGCCTACTTTTTAGTGTAGCACTGTCTGAGGATTACGACCAATTAGCGATTGTTTGGCATCCAGTATCCCTGTCCCGGGGCGGTAACTATGTAAGTGGGACGACGGGGATTTTCTTCTAATTTCTGGCGCAAACGCGAAATATTCACACGCAGGACGGAAAAATCATCACGATACTGGTCGCCCCATACGGAACTCAGCAAATCATCGTGCGAAACCACCTGTCCCGAGGCACGCATTAACATCACCAGAATGCCATATTCAATTGGCGTTAGATGTAATTTGTTCCCCCTGATGGATGCCTGACGACGTGGCATATCCAGTTCCAGTTCGCGCACCCGCAGATGCGTTTCCGGTTTAGGAGTCCACTCGACACGGCGTAGCAAAGCCTTTACCCGTGCCACCAGTTCTTCCGGGGAGAAAGGTTTCGCCATGTAATCATCTGCCCCGGCTTCTAATGCCACCACCCGGTCGCGATCTTTACCAAAACCACTGAGGACTATCATAGGCAAAAAGGAGTGGGAACGTACATGCTTTAGAATTTCGATGCCATTAATATCTGGCAGATGCAAATCAAGTAGCACCAGATCGGGATTTTGCGCGGTAATTCTATCCAGCGCCATATCACCCCTGTCTACTGCGGTTGCTCTGAACCCGGCATCTTCTAACAGCGTACAAACCACTTCGGCTGTATCTTCGTCATCTTCGACGATAAGAATGTTGAGATCTTGCTCTTCAAATGACGTTACCATAATCCAACGTCCACATAACTAAACTGTAACAACTCATAGTCTAATATATACCACGCTTTTGCGCCAGCGACAGTTAAGTCAATTTAAAAATCATGTATTGAACCGATATATAAAGACATCAAAACAAAAAACACCCGCTTAAGTTTGTGCGGGTGTTTTTTGTTATTGTGTAATATATTTGGGCGATATAAGACTCGAACTTATAACCCCCCGGGTGTAAACCGAGTGCTCTGCCAATTGAGCTAATCGCCCTCAATTGATGTCCAGAAGTATAGTTTTTTGCCCTCCTAATGTCAAGAGCAAAAATAGGAATTTCATGGATACTATTTAAAGCGGAGACATATTTTCAATATGCCTCCATTTTCTTTGGATTCCTAAATGTCGAGCCAGTCTGGTTTGTCAATTCCTATATATTCTTGTATTGCACCATAAATATGCTGTTTATGCTTGACGCTATTAACCTCTACCATACACATACCATATGGCAATTTTCGCCCTTTCTGCTTGCTACTTGAAGGTTGATTATTGATAATACTATCGCGCATTCGCTTTGCTGGAATATTGAGTAGGTCTTGCCAGTATGATTCGATTTCGTCCTGACTTAGACCGTTGTTTAGATAAAAATTTAGCGCCATCTTGATTTTACATTCGTTTACTTGAAGGCTTTCCCTGAGAAACCTCATAAATATGATCATCATGTCGGGATCAGAATTAGTTAGCCTGATTTCAGTTCGGCTTTTATTGCCTTCTCCCCAATAGAGCATACAGCCAGCCAGGTGTAGTTGATCACCTTCCCTTGCTTTAGCACGCCCTTCTTCCTGATATTTGATTCTTTTTCTGCGATGCTTGATTACATTGGCTTCTGCTCCTTTTTTCTGTGCTTCCTGCCGTGCTTCACTATTTCGCAGGTATTCAGACTGTTCTTCCGTTAATTCGATATCCCGCGTCCACAAACTGACTGATGAAATTGATACATTAAGTTCTTTTGCTATCCATGTAGTCGATTTTCCATGTAGTCGATTTTCCCTGTGTTCGATACTCACGGGCTTTCTTCTTTTCTTCCAATTTTGGCTTTGCCATGAGATACTCTCCTTTAATAATTTGTAATATTTGACATGATGATAATCTTCCATCAACTATGAACATCGAATCATTTTCAGATTTCAGCTATAATGCACATAGCCTATTATGTACGACACATAAACGGTTGTGCGCTCAGGTGTAACGGCACTTGAGCGCAATCATAAAGTCCTACTATTATCTTACCACAAAATACGACTCATTAATAAAACAATTTTGAAATAGTTGTTTCTGTAATAATTGTAATATTTGAAGATGGTTGAAAAATAAAAGTATGTAACAAATTGTCAGGGAATTGTCTTTTTCGTAACAAATAACAAAAATCCAATTAAGCAATGCTCTTATTTGTAAATAACACTTTAAGAACACAGCATCTTTACGTTATGCTCATAATTGTTCGTCATAATAGAAGCCAGATTTTCACAAACTTTATCACAATAAAAGGACAATCCATGCCATATCCCTATGAAGGCTTACTCCGTAGCAAAGCACAGCAATTTTCTGACAAAATCCAATCTGAATTATCTTATGAAGCCGATATAGACCCGAAATCATTTCGTGAATACAGTGTTGCCTTGCAATTGGGGGAGGTTGGTAAAGCTACAATTTACTATAGCCCGAAGAAGAAAACATATAAACTGGTCACGCAAGGGCTGGATAAATCGGTTGCAGAAACAATCACAAATGTCTGGGATAACATGGCGGGAACAACACCATCCGCAAAAAAAGAAGCCCCCTCAAAACCGAAAACTGCTCATCAAGCCTATGTTGATGGCTCATATCACAAACAAAAGAAAACAGTTGGTTACGGCGCTGTGATCTTGAAAGGGGATAAAGAACTAATCCGGCTTTCCGGCAGAGTCAATAAATACACGGAATCACGCCAGATTGGTGGCGAACTTAAAGGAACGATGGCAGTGATTCGCTGGTGTGAGGAAAACAATGTCTCTGAAATTGATATTTACTATGACTACAAAGGCATTGAAATGTGGGCAACCGGACGCTGGAAAACAGAAAAACCGATTTCACAGGAATATCGTGCTTTTATGCAGCAATCGAAAATCAAAGTTCACTGGCACAAGGTCAAGAGCCATACGGGTGTGCATTGGAATGAAGTAGCTGATGAACTCGCTAAAAAAGGCACTTTGTCATAAACCATTTAGCGGTGGCTATATCAAAACCCATCTAAAACCAATACAATACGCAAACATTGTATCCAATCTATAGAAAAATCTATGAGCCAATCCAACACACAATCCCATCCACTCACCCGTTTAATCAACTATATGCGTCCTCACCGGATGCGCGTCAACCTGGCGATAGCCTTCTCAATACTGAATAAAGTTTTTGACCTCGCACCTCCAGCATTAATTGGTGTCGCGGTCGAGATTGTTGTCAATAAAGAAAATTCTATCTTTGCCCGTTTCGGTTTCGTCGAACCTGTTGAGCAATTAACAGTTCTTGCCGTGATTACACTTATTGTCTGGATACTCGAATCGGCATTTGAGTATGCGAATCGTGTTTATTGGCGTAATCTTGCCCAGGCAGTCGAACATGAAATACGTATTGAAGCATATGAGCACGTTCAAGGGCTGGAACTTGCTTATTTTGAAGACCGCAGTACCGGTGGCTTAATGTCGATTCTCAATGATGATGTCAATCAGTTAGAACGATTTCTCGATACAGGTGCGAATAGCCTGATTCAGGTGCTGACAACAGTCATCGTTATTGGCATGTTCTTCATGATTAGTGCGCCAACGGTTGCATGGATGACCATTGTTCCGATGCCATTTATCATTTATGGGTCAATGTGGTTTCAGAAGAAATTGGGACCTCGATACAGTAAAGTACGTGAACAGGTCGGGATTCTGAACGGACAACTCTCTAATAACCTGAGCGGTATCGCCACCATCAAGAGCTTCACAGCCGAAAAACACGAAGTTAAACGTATTGCAGGCGATAGCAATGACTATCAGGATGCCAATAAAAGTGCGATTTTACTAAGCTCGGCATTTTCACCATTGATTCGCATGGCAATCGTAGCCGGATTCATCGCGATTCTTGTTTTCGGTGGACAATTGGCGCTCAATGGTACGCTCAATGTCGGTTTATACAGTATTCTGATTTTCTCGACACAACGCTTGCTCTGGCCCTTAACCAGCCTCGGCGAAACATTTGACCAGTATCAGCGTGCGATGGCATCAACCTCCCGTATCCTCGATTTGCTGGATACAGAAGCACAAATCAAAGATGGCACAATTGACCTTCCTACAGAGCAAGTTGTAGGGGATGTTCGCTTTGATGATGTTCACTTCTCTTATAGCAATGGCGCGGAAATCCTCAAAGGACTATCGTTGCATATTCCCGCCGGAGAGACTGCGGCAATTGTCGGTGCAACCGGAGCAGGAAAGAGTACCGTCATTAAAATGCTCCTGCGCTTCTATGACACCACATCCGGGGCAGTAAAACTGGATGGACACAACCTGCGCGACCTCAGAATGGAAGATTTACGTCATGCAATAGGTCTGGTGAGTCAGGATGTATTTCTGTTTCATGGCACAGTGAGCGAAAATATTGCTTACGGCACATTCAATGCTACCCGTGAAGAAATTGTCGAAGCCGCAAAAATCGCCGAAGCCCACGAATTCATTATGAGCTTGCCACAGGGATACGATACGATTGTCGGGGAACGCGGGCAAAAATTATCCGGTGGACAGCGTCAACGTATCAGTATCGCACGCGCTATCCTCAAAAACCCACCTGTATTGGTATTAGATGAAGCAACATCCTCTGTAGACAATGAAACCGAAGCAGCAATTCAGCGCTCACTGGAAAAAATCGCTGTCGGACGTACCACAATTGTGATTGCACATCGCCTGAGTACCGTTCGCAATGCCGACCGTATCTTTGTGCTGGAAAACGGAACACTCAAAGAGCAGGGCAAGCATGAAGACCTCAGTGCGGGTGATGGCATTTATGCGACGCTCTGGCGTGTTCAAATGGGGGATAAACTCCCGGCTGCCGGGGATTAAACCTGTAGGGGCGTTAGCATTGCTACGCCCCTTTTCTACCTAAATCATGCGTGGAGGGGTTACACCACGTTGACCCTGATACTTTCCGCTTCTATCCGCGTAAGAGACTTCACATTCTTCATCTGCTTCATGAAATAGAACCTGTGAAATACCTTCATTCGAATAGACCTTAGCGGGAAGGGGCGTTGTATTACTGATTTCAATTGTGATATGCCCCTCAAACTCGGGTTCGAAAGGTGTTACATTAACTATCAACCCTACGCGGGCATACGTACTTTTACCTAAACATACACACAAAATATTGCGTGGAATACGGAAATATTCGATTGAACGGGCAAGTACAAAACTGTTCGGCGGGATAATGCAAACATCACCTTCAAAATCAACAAATGATTTCGGGTCAAAATCTTTGGGGTCTACTGTCACTGAATGAACATTGGTAAAAATCTTGTATTCATTGGAAATTCGCATATCGTACCCGTAAGATGATACACCGTAGCTGATGACTCCCGGGCGAGATGCACCCTCGGCAAATGGCTCAATCATGCCATGTTCCTGTGCCATCTTGCGTATCCAATGATCCGGTTTCAATCCCATCTAAAATCCTCTTTTCTGATAGTCATTTCTCAATAGTCTAACAAAAAAGGACGCAAATGGATGCGTCCTCTAGTTTGCATTCTGTTTCGATTACATGCGTTCTGGAGCGCTCATTCCCATCAGACGCAATACGCGATGGAAAACAACCTGCGCGGCTTTATAGAAGCGCAAGCGTGCTTTCGCGACATCTTCCGGTACTTCAGTATGCAAAACACGCACATTATCATAAATCGGGTGGAATGTGGCGGCGAGTTCCTGTGCATAGAACGCGATACGATGTGGCTCGTAGGTGTTAACCGCTAACTCAATCACATCACCGAGTTCCATAGCTTTACGGATAAATTTGAGTTCATCCTCACCGAGCAGAGTCAAATCTGCGCCATCATCATTGAAACCACGTTCTTCGGCTTCACGGAAAATACCGCAACAACGAACATGAGCATTCTGAATGTAGTACACCGGATTTTCATTACTCTGTTTTGTCACTTCTTCCACATCGAAAGTGATATGCGTTGTCGGAGCATATGCCAGCAAATGATAACGAATCGCATCGGCGCTGGTTGCCTCGACCATATCATCCAGTGTGTCATAAATACCTTTACGGGTACTCCCTTTTTTCTCGACCTTTTCGCCTGTTTCAGGGTCAGTGACTACCATACGAACCATCTGATTCAAAATCACATGAATGCCGGATGGATCAAGTCCAAGCCCTTCGATACCCCATGCAACCGTTTTATACTGTTGACCATGATCTGCACCGAGAACATTGACCATCACATCGAATCCACGCTGAACTTTGTTGCGATGATAAGCAATATCCGGTAGCGTATAAGTTGGAATCCCATCGGCTTTGACCAGCACACGGTCTTTGTCATCCCCGAATTTAGTCGTTGCGAACCACTGAGCAGGGTCTCTGCTTTCGGCTTTTGCTTTTTCTTCGTCGGATGCGCCTGCCCATTCTTTCGCTTCATAGACATAGCCATTATCTTTGAGTTCAGACAGTGTTTCCCAGACATCTTCATTTTTGAAAAGGCTATCTTCATTGAAGAATTCATCATGCTCAATGTCGATGGCTTTCAGGGATGTTTTAATCCAGCCGAACATTTTCTCTTCGGCAAATTCTTTGAAATCGCGCCATTCTTTATCACGCCAGCTATCGCCATATGCCTCGACTAATTCAGCCGCATAGTCAACCAGATAATCGCCCTGATAGTGATTCTCATCCAGTTCGACATCATCCCCGAGTGCTTGCAGATAGCGAACTTTCAGACTTTCTCCGAGCATCACCATCTGATTGCCAGCATTATTGAAATAATATTCACGCTGAACGGTATAACCTGCCGCAGAGAGTACACGTGCCATCGAATCACCGATAACACCACCGCGTGTCCGTCCGATATGCAAAGGACCCGTTGGATTCGCACTCACAAACTCAACTTGAGCTTTTTTCCCTGAACCAATTTCCAGTGTGAAGAAGCTATCCCCTTCATCAAGGATTGTTTCGACCTGTTTTTTTAGATAACCATCGGACAGGAAAAAGTTGATAAAACCGGGTCCGGCAACTTCAACCCGATCCATATAATCGGCTTCCGGCAGATGCTTGACAATATCTTCTGCAATCTGACGCGGTGCTTTTTTCCCTAATTTGGCAAATTGCATCGCAGGGAAGGCATAATCTCCCTGACCATCGCGCTTAGGGGATTCGACCTTAAAATCAGGAATATCAAATGCAGGTAAATCGCCCGCATCCTGTGCATTTTTGAGTGATTGTACGATTAATTGTGCAACGTCTTTACTTAATTGCTTCACGACTCAACTCTCGATTATGTCGGCTATTGAATGACGTTGTATTCTATCAGAGCGTGGTATCATATTTAATAGGGGGTTTGCGATAGAACTATTGTTTGTTTGCCTTGACCAGGACACAACAGTTTAGCTAGATTTGGGAACACTACGATGAATGATTTTGCATACGAGAGTGCCTTGAAAAGTCTGGGGCATCTAATAGAAAAACTTAGAAATCAAACTGGAATCTCTGAAACCTCAGAACTGGGGCAAATAATTGATAATTGTGGAAAATTCTATGACGAAGTAAATCGTGAACTAACACCATTGCTTGAAGAACTCGGGGTATTGCGTCATGAAAATGCCAGATTGTCAGGCGAGTTTGATGATATTCCCCCAACTTTTGATGAAATAATCCCTCTTTATGAGAAAATTCATGTTGCTGGTGGTGATGTGGAATTAATATGCAAAGTAGCAATTGCAAATGATGTTGATGCAATTCTGGTGCTCAAAATCATGCGTACTTTGTTTGATCTAACCTTACCTGAAGCTAAAGCTATTTACGACAGGCATAGCTAAAATAAACCTATCTTAATTGATTACCGAATAATGATTATGCCATCATTCAAATTTATAGCCTTGCCACGCAAATTCATATCTTCCAGAGGTATCGCGCCGATAAATTCTGATTCGCCGGATTTTGTCGCCCAGACTTTTTCGTAATCGTATTGCCATGCTTCAAATGCGATATTTTCTGCTCCGGTGTTTTTCAGTAATTCGAGCATTGTCTCCATTGACCACAATCTACCCGGCATAAATTCGTTGATACGCCGTGTCGTCAGTAACAATCCACCCGGACGTAATACGCGAATCAGTTCTTTTAATCCGGTTTCGGGGTCAGGCATGAATTCCAGGGCTTCCATACAGGTCACAACATCGAAACTATCATCCTCGAATGGTAAATCTGTGCCATCACCCCATATGAATGTCGCATAATCTTCAAAATGATTATCGCTGATTTTCTTAACCGCCTGTTTTAACATGCCTTTGCTGGCATCCAGCCCGATGACATGCCCCTCAAAACGTGCATGTTGACAGAGCGCCAGTGGCATCCGTCCTGTCCCGGTAGCAACATCTAAAATGAGTGGTTGTGTTTCCGGTTCAAGTCGTGTCATCAGGGGAATTGCCAGATGCACATGCTCATCCACATCTTCATGCTGAACAATGCCATCGTAGCGCGTCGCATAGACATCATAGAGCCAGATGACCACTTTACGCCCGAGATAAACACCCTCGGTACGAATCAAAAACCACCAGATGAGGGCTGCCAGAATCAGCAATCCTCCGGCAAGCCATATCACTGTTCTTGCTCCAGACGTTTTTCCAGTTGTTCCACCACACGAACCAGTTCTTCATAGGGTTGTGCGCCAGGAATATAGAATTTGTCCTCGAAAATCAGTGCCGGAACACCCCGTAATTCATACTGTCGCGCCAGCAAAATATCATCATCGACTTCCGCTTCTAAATCCGCATCATCCAATGACGCTAGAAAATCTTCTTTCACCAGACCGATTTCCTGTGCAATTGCTCCGAGAATTTCACGGTCTTCGATATTTTTCTCATCCAGCCAGTATGCTTCGAACACGGCTTTGTGATAGGGCTCGCCCAATCCGAATTGTTCCGCAAATTTCTGCCCGATGAGTGCCGGACGACTATCTATCCCGAATGGACCCTGTTTGATGTCGATGCCGTAATGATTCTTTGCCATCTCCACCAGTTGCGGGCGCATCGACTTAATGCGGGCGATGTAACTCTCCGGCATAGGCGGCGACCCTTTCGGACGCAATTCATATGATTTCCAGGAAACGGTCACGCCATGTGATTCCTGCAATTTCTCTAAACTTGTCGATACCAGATAACACCAGGGACAGACAAAGTCAGACCACACATCAACATGCAAACTCACGGCAGAATTCCTTCCATAATTTTGAATTTTTCGTTCTTCTGTCGTATTCCTGACTCTCCGAAAGCCTCTTGCATTACTTCCTCATATTTGAGGAATGCATTCGCGACCAGTACCAATCGACCACCTGCTGCCAGATAATCCGGTGCGCGAGTGATGATCTTGTGAGTGACATCGGTTTGCATCTCAAAACCACGATGGAAGGGCGGGTTACTGATAATCAAATCAAATTGATTATTTGCATCAAATTCGCTGTAAATATCACTTGCTATCACAGTTGCGTTGCTGATGTTATTGCGTTCAATCGTCGCTTTCGCACAACTGACCGCCAGTAAATTATTATCAGACAGGGTGACATGCTCCATTTTTGAAGCGAGCAACGCCCCGATAATGCCATATCCACATCCAATATCGAGTGCCGTTTTTGCATCCCTGAAAACAAGGTCATCTAAGAGATAAGCAGTTCCCTCATCTAATTCCTGCCAGCTAAAAACACCGGGTTGAGTCGCAACTTCGATTGTTCCCATTTCGGTCTCAATGCTCAGAAACTGTTTTTCAGTGGGAATTGCGCCCCAATCTGCTGGATATTCATAATGGTCATTTTCTTTTCTGGTGACAGCAACACGATGACTTTTCTTGTAATCCATCACCTGGCAATTGCCGAAAGCTTCCTCAGCATCTTTGATGAGACTCTTCGCGCCGCCTTTATTGGGACCTACGATGAATAAGTCGCCACCTGTTTTAAGGCTATTGATGGCACTCCACATCTGCGCCCGACCAAAGTCACGTCCTTTAGGCACAAAGACAATCGCCGTATCGTATTCGATTTCGCCTGATGGATAGACATCATCGAAAAATTGAACATTCTCATGCCGGATATAGTGCCGCAAACGCTTGAGTGTACTGAAATTGATGTCATAGATATGCACTTCTGCGGCAACATCAGCCACTGCCTCAATCAAATCAACGCTATCCCCGGTCATAATCAGGATGCGTTCATTTTCGCCATATTTTGTATTGGCAAGCACCAGGTCGGTACTCACCCAGATTGAATTATTCGCCAAAGTAAATTCCTATTGCTAAACGTAAGGACACACCGTCGGTGTGTCCTCTACTAGTATCACAGCTTAATGAAATTGTGTATAGAGATGTATTTTGTTAATCCGCCGCACCTGTTGGAATCAAATCTTCTTCGCGGAATTGCATCTCGTACAATCTAGCGTACAAACCATCCAGCATCATCAATTCTTCATGTGTACCTAGTTCGACAATTTGCCCCTGATTTAGAACAGCAATGCGATGTGCTACACGAATAGTACTCAGGCGATGCGCGATAATCACGGTTGTTCGATTTTGCATCAAGCGCGCGAGAGCTTCCTGTACCAGATGTTCACTTTCATTGTCGAGACTGCTGGTGGCTTCATCTAAGAGCAAGATGCGCGGGTCTTTCAAAATCGCACGGGCAATTGCCACTCGTTGACGTTGACCACCACTTAGTTTGATACCCCGTTCACCAACAATCGTATCGTAGCCATCGGGCATCTCACTGATAAATTCATGGGCGTTTGCTGCTTTTGCCGCTTCGATAACTTCTTCGTGTGTCGCATCCAGACGACCATAGAGAATATTTTCGCGGATTGTGCCGCCAAAGAGTAGTGTTTCCTGTGGAACAATACCGATTTGACTACGTAAGCTAGCTTGAGTCACATCCCGAACATCATGTCCTTCAATACGGATTGTGCCTTCCTGCACATCGTAGAAACGTGGAATCAGGTTGAACATAGTCGATTTTCCCGCGCCACTGGGACCCACCAGCGCAACGATTTCACCGGGAGCAATATCGAGATTGATGTTGTCTAGCACCTGGATGCGCTCATCATAAGAGAATCCGACATTTTCAAATGTGATTCGACCATCTACTGTATCAAGTTCCTGTGCATTCTTTGAATCATCAATTTCAGGTGTTAAGTCCATTATCTGGAAAACCCGTTTCATCGCGCCGAGTGCTTCCTGGAATGAGGAATATAATCCGATCAAAGAGCCAAAACTTCCTGCGACGGTCATGCCGTAAATCAGGAATGCAACTAATTCTCCGGGAGTCAAACGCCCTTCAATAACTTCGCGTCCACCGAACCACACGATAGCGGCTAATCCACCAAAACCGAGAAATGCTCCGACGGGACCAAAGACAGATCGGATTCGCAGTAATTTGACGGCTGCCCGGAATGCTCTATCAATTGCACCATTATAGCGTTCAACTTCGTAGCTTTCACGGACGAAACTTTTGACTTCGCGGATATTCTGCATGACTTCTTCGGCAACCACTGTCGAACCTGCGATTTCATCTTGAACCTCGGTGCTAACCTTGCGTAGATAGTAGCCAAAAATTCCCATAACCGCAGCGACAACGGGTATCAAAACGATGATGAACATGCTCAGGCGCATATTGATGACGAACATGACGATTATTGAACCGACCAGAATCAGCACCTGCGAGAGTAGAACGGTGACATTGCTCGTCAAAGCCGTTCTCATAACAGTGACATCGCTTGAAATACGGCTGACTAATTCGCCAACCCGCCGCTCGACAAAGAATTTGAGAGAGAGTTGCTGTAGTTTCTCGTATAATTCTTTGCGAATATCAACAACCAGGCGTTCACCGATAAAGTTGAGATTGTAGTTTTCAATGAAACCACTGACCGCACGTAGCAAGAAGGCGACAAATAAAACGAGTGTGATGTCGTCCAATAATTCGATATTCTGTTCACTCAATACACTATTCATCACGCCGGGGATATTGCCAACACCACCGATAAGTGCCGGGAACACCAGGTTCAGCGCTGCACTGAAAAGTAAAGCAACAACAGCCACCATCAGACGCGGAATATAAGGTCTTAGATAGCGAATTAAGCGTGTAATTTTAATATCTACTTCGGGGACTTCGCGTTCGTCGCCATTTTTCGGCTTATCCGAACCGCGCCGTCTCCGTCCTCTCATGCCCATGAAGAATCACTTTCTGCATTTGTGATGTTTATCACAACATTATGCGCTAAGTCGATTAGTTAGTCATGAGGCAATACGTGATACAACAGCAGAAGTTGTGCCATCCTAGCCATAGGTATAGGTTTGTGCCGGGTTACAAAAATTTGCCTGATTAACAGGGAATAACAGGGGATTTTTTCCTGGCAAATGGGTGATTCCGGTTGGATTCAGGTTAAGTTTACAAACCGTGATGCGGCTATTGTAGGGGCGTGATGCATCGCGCCCGGTTAGCCTGTTGTTAAGGTGCGTGATTCGAGCATAACACAAAACGGGGATGAAATGTCGTACATATGAACGGTCATATGTACGACATTTTGAAAGCATCAAATTCTTGTTTGACGCATATGCTGTACGCAGGGCAGAGCATCTTAATCGTCATCAATTGTCAGAATAATAGCCTCAGCCACAGCAATAAAATATTCTGTTTCCTCTTCGGGTCCGAAAATACTGATTGTTGTCACTCTTCCCTCGCGTGGATTGGCGGAAAGTGACAAATAACTTGTGTCGCCCTGTAGATCATAGCGCGTTAGCACGGCTGGAATTCCCTCGAACTCATAGGGGAAATCTTCATAATCTATATCGCCTGAACTTTCGATAAATAGGTCATTGAGATAGTCTACATACTCACCCAGTGTTTCTGTGCCCGCAGGGAAGGCGTTATAACTTACGCCGAGTGTTGTTTCCATGCCAGGGATAATGAGCAAAGTGAAATTGTCGTAATCATCTGTTGACCAACCGTCGGGATACTTGAATGACCAATCGCGGCGGCGCTCGTGTGTTTCCGACAGGATATAGCTAAACTTTAAATCATCAATCTCGCTATCATCGAGGCGCAGTGTGTTCAGCACGGCATAAACTGTGGCGCTAAGTGCAAGGATGTCGTCAGTATCACCACTTATCACAACATCGACCAGGGTTTCATCATCAACACGTAGCACAAAAAGGCGTTGTGTTGTATCGCCAATAACATCTACATATGCACCCGCAAGCCCGTTAAGCTTGAATTCGAGTTCGAGACCCACTACGTTGTCGCGATCATCAAAAGGAATATCTCTTGCCCGTTCCAGTGGATCATCGTCATCATTTTCGATGATGCTCAAAACAATCTGTGTTTCAGCGTTGCTACTGCCTTCATTAGCAGAGACCATAAAAGCAATGCTTTCACCTTCTATACTATCGTCTTCAATAATCTCCCAGTTGTCGGGATAATTCAGCGAAAAAATATCGTCTTCGTACTGCTCCGGCAATTCAGTAACATCCTGTGCCTGTGCTACTGGCATTACGACCAGACCGAGCAAGAGCATCAAAATTCCTAAGCGGTTCATCATCCTGTCCTCTATTATCTTTCACCTGAACATCTTTATCATTATTGTTTTTGTATGTGAATTGAAAAGCGCTGATACAGGCAAAATTAGCTCAAAAATCAACCTATATTATAGCATCTGGTCATCAGACTGTTAGCAAATACGATTGTTAATCTTTGCGATCTGATATGCCCGGAAATGGTTGTAACCTACGATTTAATATTTCAATGGAACGGTTGCAATAAGGTCTGTGTCATTGAGAGTAGTAACGACACTCACATAAAGGGGACAAATTCATGGAACTATTGCGCGATCTTATTTTATTGATGCTACTGATGCTATTCGGGAGCGGAGAAAGTGATTCACCATCTGTTGCTGATTGTACACCATCAACTGAATGGCTTATCAGTTACACAGTACAGGCAGGGGATACGCTGGCAGATATTGCAATAAGCACAGGTACTACCACAGAAGAGCTTGCTGCTGCAAATTGCATTTCCGACATCAATACCATTTCAGCCGGGCAGGTTTTGCTTGTGCCACAATTTGCAGAAGCGGATAGCGGGGAGTGTGTATATGAAAGCTATATCTCGGATAGGTGTCCATATACACAGATAACCGATAATACGGCATATCTACCGTTCGAGCATGGCACGATGTACTGGTTCACTTATAACAGGCAGATTCTGATTTTGTACCATGATGGGACATATGCTTATTTCGCAGATAGTTGGAATGGTACAGCACTGGCGTTAGAAAGCCCGCCGGAAGGATATTATCAGCCACAACAGGGGTTCGGTTATCTCTGGCAGAATAATGCCGATGTGCGAAATAGACTCGGATGGGCGCTTGTTGAACTGGAGAGTTATTACATGTCGCAGATTGAAACCACACCCGGCGAAGCACCCTCACGCTATGATGATAATATTTTCATTCGATTACCGGATGCCCGTGTCGCACGATTAAGCTATCCTGACATCTGGATTTATGAATAGAAATTTGTTCAGGGCTACTGCATTTTGTGGTAGCCTCTGGAATTACTTCTACTTGGACTTTGCTTTTCCGTCCATATCTTTACCATAATTAAGCCCCTCGTAAATCAGGAAAGTGTATATGATTGCTGTACAAACATCTAATATGCTGTTTATTGAGTAGCCATGATTCCAGTCAAGAAATGCTACCCAACATAGCCCTAAGCTGATAGTGAACAGAAATCCAGAAAAGAAAAATCGCCCCAATTCTGGATGTGGAAAGCCTCGTAAATTCCCCTTTTCCGCTAGAGGAACTCCGCTACCATGAATTAGAAATTCGACTATTCTTCCGTGGAATCCACGCAGATTAGCCATATATTGCACTAATTGTGAGTAGCTCAAATCATATTTGCGGTAGAAGTAATATACAGACATTAGTGTGAGGAATAAGAACTGCATAAATCCGATAATTGTAAACAGGATTACTATGCTGAATGTATCTTCTCGCATTTTTTTGAAACCCTCAGTTTGTTAAATACTGTGCCAGAAACACAATCGACTCATAGTTATTGTGCATATGACAGTTCACGGCAAATTTTCATCTCGATATTGTTGTAGTTCCAAATATGCTCTATTTATAGCATCCTCCAATTCAACACGATCAAGTGGCTTACCTAAGACATGACGCGCCTGTACTTCAAAGAACGATTGAAACCATTCCGGTGTTGAAGACATGGTAAGCAAAATACACTCGCAAAACGATAGTGAAAACTTTTCCCAAACTTTTTTTACAAATTCGAACTGAGAAATATCTCTAATACCAGAGTCAATAATGATGATATCTGGTTTCATATCATCGCATTTAGAAAGTGCATCTAAACCTGACTGTGTCTGGTAAACGAGTTCAAATTTGTTGTTATTTATTAAAAACTCACGTAGAGTAACGCTAGCCTGCCCGGTATTGTCAATTGTCATTATCTTTATTGTCATGTTTTTACCAGTCAATGTTAGATTCAGGATTTCCGGGTACATCATAGATACAGGTATCTAATTCGTCAGATATTGTTCCAGAAACGGAAATACAATTGCTTCATATCCAGCAATATCGTATTCATAGTTATTGGTGTGCCCTGCGCCTTCAACAATGTACAGCACTTTCGGCTCATTTGCTGCTTCATACAATTCTTCTGAATGATGATAGGGAATTGTGGTGTCTGCCGTACCATGTATGAACAAAATCGGTTGCTCTATCTCAGGCAGGGCGTTTATCGGGCTGGCATCATAAAAATTCGCGCCGGATAGATAATTACTCATGCCGATAATCACATCGGGGAAAAATAGTGGTGGAATCCCGATACGCTGTGGAATGCCGTCCACCAGGGTATCACGAACACTACTATAAGGGGCATCGGCAATCACGATACGGATTTCAGGAATTTGTGCCGCCGATAAAATGGCAGTTGAAGCACCCATTGAATTGCCATAAAGAGCGATTCGTTCAGGATTGACGGCATTCTGTGTTAGCAAATAATTGAAAATAGCTTCAACATCGTATACTTCATTGACACCCATCGTCACAGGCAGACCATCATCGCCTCCACCCCGCAAATCAAATAAGACCGCACCATATCCCATGCTGATATACAGGTTTGCTTCCGGCAGAAAATCCAGTATTGTGCCACCATGTCCATGCACGAAGATAAAGGTTGCCCCATCCTCACGGGTTGGCGCGATATACCATCCGCGAATACTGACATTATCCGATGTGACGACTTCAAAAACCTGTGCATCACTCAAACCATAATCAGCAGGAGAGCCTGTCACGATGGGGCGTTGGACGTTGACAAATATATTTGCCTGTTGCCAGCACAATCGACCAAAAGCAATTGCGAGACCAATGCTCATCGCAAGAAGGAAAAAGAGTGTCAGATTACGTATGCGCTTCATTCATCAACTCCTGTAGCCAGTCGCACTGCTTCGATAGCCAATTTTGGAAAATAGCCCGTATTCCATAAACCAAATTGATTGATTGCTGCTCCATCTCCCGGACAATCAGGGGGTATGCAGGTCACAGTGCGCGGATAATCAAAAGCATGATTGACCATCCAGCCCATAAGCTGATTTTGCTCAACTTCTTCAAATGCCTGAAACAAGAAATTACGCTGATTGACATCACTGACTTCAAACGTGCTGTACCCGATACTCGCCAGCAAAATCGGACGATTAGCGCTTGCCCGTAGATTAGCAATTTCCTGCCGCAAATCAGCATAATCCCCATAAAACTGAAAACTCACAAAATCGACTAACGGGGCGGTCACAATCGACTCCTGCCCGTATCCAGCAGTAATCGGATGCTGATTGTCTATCCCGCGAATCATGATGATGGTACCGGCTAACCAGGTCGTGGCAACATCCTGTCGTACAAAGCCCTCACGGAAATCGACATCACCTCTATCCCGAACATCCCATGCCAGAATTGTCGGTTCATCTTTGTAGCGTTCAACAATAAATCGTGTTTGCTCAAGGACATAATCCTCAAAATAGAGCATTGATGGTTCAACATCCTGATGCAGCACCAGAATCAGGCGAAAATCATAGTCTGCCGCAAGATGTATGAAACTATCCAGAAATTCGAAGCGCTCTGCAATCGGAACATCATCCTCACAGGCAAACAAATCCGCCTGATGCACAAAAATTCGCAGCGTATTTAATCCGGCTTCCTGTATCAATTCAAATTCAGGTTCAATATCATCTAAATTTGTTTCAGTCAGAAAAAGTCCAAAAGGGGTATTCAGGGGATAGTAATTCACCCCATAAATGGGATAAGGTTCACCGGAAATTTCAAAGCCGTTATCGTTTAGCGTGGCAAATTCGCGCTCTGTTGGTTGATAATCCTCTAATTCAATTTCCTGTTCGCAGACAGCATCCGAATTTGTCTCACCTGTAGCTATTTCCATTATTGTGACCCGTTCCTGAATTGCAACATTTTCAGGGTCATAGAATAGTGCCAATCGCAAAGCATCAAAGCCTGACTCAGAATCGCCACCCGAAATGAGTGAATTTGCCAATTCCAGATAAAGCCCGGATAGCAACAGGTCAATATTCGTGTCACAATCCCCGAAACGTCCGTGAACCGTCGCCAGCGCATCCAGACGGACATCTAAATCCAGTGAATTATCCTGCCCGATGGCACATAGCACCGCATCAGTTTCAGTTGGAACAGCCGTAACAGGTGTAATCTCCGCATTATTCGCTAACTGCGGTGTACATCCGATCAGCAAGAAAAAAAGAAGAATGTAGGGGCACCATGTATGGTGTCCGGGGAAGATAAATATAGGTTTCTTGCTCATGATGACATCTGCATCATGCTAATCACAATGCCCTGTGTATCAACGGGCAAAACCATCGTGCGAAGCGAATGCGTTTCTTCAAGTTGTTTCGCAAATTCATCATGATTATCTTCCAGGAAAAACACTATCGCAGTGCCACCCCCGGCAGGTGTTACAGCCAGCGCACCATTTTCCCGTGCAGAATTTGCAATCGCATCATAATCTTCAATCTGTGACTGTACCGATGGCGCATATATCGCGTCATTAATAACCCGCGATAGCAATGTTAAATCACCTGTTGCCAGCGCATCCAGAAAAACAGGCAATCGTTGCAAATTATGAATAGCGTCAACTGTTTTGACTGTTTCCGGCAGGGCAGGTTTTACATAATTTTCGATTTGTGGAATGGCGATCAACAGCTTGAAGGGTTCAACAGGCAATTGACGAAAATAAATTCCCCGGTCATCCGAAAAATAGCCAGTCAATCCGCCGAGCATAGATGTAATCCCTGCGGAGGCAACCGGGGCAACCTCTGACACAATTTCGACTAACTCTTCTCGCCGGAAGGGGATACCCACTAGATTGTTCGCGCCGATAATTCCTGCAACATAAAATGCTGATTCTGCGCCTAAGCCAACATTGAGCGGAATCGAATTATTGACCCGGACAGTGAATCCCGTTGGCGCACGTTCACATTTTTGAAAAATTCGCATCATCCCCATAATGACAGGATGCTGTAGATCGAGGGGATAGGCATCAGCACCTTCGCCCGATGTTTCTAAAATCAGTTGTGTGTCGCTACGCGGGATAAAATCGACCTGCAAATAGAGGCTAATCGCTAATCCAATCGTCTGCAATCCGGGACTAAAATCGGTGAGTGACGCCGGTAAGCGCACTTTGATCTTTTTCACAACTCATAACTCCACAGCAGGTAAAACAAAGGTAAAGGTACTGCCCTGATTAAGATTACTGCTTGCCCAGATATCGCCGCCATGCCGCTTAATAATCGTTTTCGCGACAGTCAATCCGAGTCCGCCACCGGGAATATCGCGTACACGGTCATCACGGGAACGATACATTCTATCAAAAATCAGTTCCAGTTCATTATCTTCGATACCAATGCCTCTATCAGCGACACTGCAATAGATTTCATGTTCATCGCCCCAGGCATGAATGGCAACATTGCCCTCATTCGTGGAATAGATGATGGCGTTATGCAGCAGAGCAGTGATAACCATCTGCAAGCGTGAGGGATCACCCATCACAATTGGCAGTGGTGTTTGCAGAGAAATGGCGATACCAATCTCGTTTTTCTGTGCGAGGTCGGTGTGTTCTTTGACGGCTTTTTGAATAATCTCATCAAAGCGAATCGGTACATGCTCTAAAGGCATTCCAGCTTCAATCCAGGCGAGGTCAACCAGAGATTTAATCACTTCATGGATTTTTGTTGTAGTCTGACGTACTCTCAGCACATATTTTGATTGTTGCTCGTTCAAATCTCCGAAACGGGCAATTAAATCTGCAAAACCACCAATCGCGGAAATCGGATTCCGTAAATCATGGGCAATCGCCTTACTGAGCATCTCGCGACGGTTTTCGATGTCCCGTTTTTCAGTGACATCCTGTAAGAGAACAACCCGTTCACCATTCTCGAAAGTGTTGGCGATTCCCTGTGCCAGGCGTTGACGGGGCAGACGCACATCCAATTTTTGTTCGCCTTTTCGCAGGAACAAATTAACCAGTGCCTGATTCTTTCCAAAAACAACTTTCGGTGCTTTGCCGATCGTTTGCTCAACGGTTACACCGAGCATTGCTGCGGCTGCCGGATTGATATGCCGGATAACTTTTGCCTTATCCATCACCAGAATGCCATCAGCCGTGCTACGGAACAAAAACTCATACGCCTGTGAGGATTCAAGCAGCGAATCTGTATCTGACATAATTTAATCTTTGTCCACCTTGATGATAATTCGCTTGCCTGCATTATCGGCAGCAGGTGGCTCAGGTGGTGGCGGTGGTTTCGGATCAGGGATGGCTTCTTTTGCTTTTGCCGTTAGCTCGATTTCACTGTAATCGGTCTTCTTGACTGGTTTCGGGTCTGTGATCACAGTGTCTTTCTTGAGTGGCGTATCCAATTCAACCGTATGACCGGATGCAAATTCAACTTTGATGCTTTTCGTGGTGCGCCGGACATAAACCCCGTGTTGACGGATAGTGACAGCGCGTCCCCAACCGAAATCTTCACTTAGCAGGACTTTATTGTGTGCTGGAATCGTCACGCCCATCAACTTACGAATCAGATAGAGCGGCGCAATCCCGTTCAGATGACCTTTTTCGCTGAGTGCTTGCGGTTCATCACTATGATAGAACTGTGCGCTTTGATGAATATCGCTGAATACTGTCACCAGCATATCCAGTTGCGCTTTGACAAAATCAGCGACTTTGCTGCTCTGTCCGTTGGCTATCAGACCTTCTCCAACAAGTGTTTGCCAGTACATCCAGATGCCGCCAGCGCCTTCAGCGTTCGCAGGGTCAAACACACTGTCACTGACATGCGTCATCGTAATGCCGTTTGGACGCAAAAAAGCATTTTCGTCAAAGGCAAGTTTTGCAAGAGATTTTGCATTTTTCTCTGGAATCGGATTTATCATCGGCAAGAATGTGTTGATGTCGATGCCTGTAGTATCCAATGTTCGTGCTGTGATGCGATACACGCGGCTGAGACCTTCGCACCAGATTTTATTGACCTGTGTGAATGCTGTCCGGCTGGTATACACACCTTCACCTGTGTACCAGTAAAATGCTCCGACATTAGCTGTCTCGCGAATCGGTTCTCCCTCTGTGTTGATACCCGCGATGTGTAAAGTCACTTTGGGGACATGCCGCTTGCCGCCTTCGATTTTGATAACCAGACGGTTTGGAACGAGCAAAGCATGTTCAAGGATGTGTTCAGTATCACCATTACCTTCTTCGAGAATCACCCGCCCGTTGCTGGTAACATGGCTATCCCTGTCACGATAGGCGTAGTGATCATCATGCCACATGCTATCAAGTGCTTTTGATAGGGTTTCATGTGCGGCGTTGAGGTCGTTTTTGGCACTTTTGTCTTTGACGATGTCTGCCATTTTCAACAGAGCATCGGCTTCTGAAATCAGATAAGCGACTAAATCCGGTGCTTCGACACGGCTGATATTTGCGCCCTGTGCCCAATCGCGTCCCATGCCAAAGGTCGGGAAGGCAGCATAATGTGTCTGACGCTGATCGAGCCATTCGGGGACACCGTCGCCATCTTCATCCTGCTGTAGCCAGTAATCAAAGAATCGTTTTAGTCCGTCAAAATTATCCTGTATAAAATTGATATTGTCAGTCTGTTGATAAACTGCCCATGCCATCCGTGCCAGAATCGGCGTACAGAGTACATTACTATGTTCACCACCGAGATTCGGAATCAAATCAATGAATCCGTCTTTTTTCTGGAGCGCGACATAATTACGGACGATGCCTTCTGCCGCTGCGGGGTAAATCGAAGCGAGAGCAGTCGTTAACATGTAAGCAGTATCGACCATTTGACCCTGCCACATACGCGGATGGTCTGTGCCATTGCCTGAACGACTGTATCCGTATTCCGGCATTCGTGCTGCAACAAATGTCTCACGCGGGAAAGTTCCATTCGGGCGCAAAACCGCTTGCACGACACGATTGTATCCACCCGCAATCACTAAATCCCAATCAAGATTTCCCGTTTGAATCGTGGGAATCGCTTCATTTGCTGCTTCAATACTATCTAAAAAGGGTTGCCAGTCCGCAACTAACCAGCGACGCGCTTCTATCAGAGATTTTTTGATTTCATCCAGTCCGACATGCACAAATCGGATACTCTGGCTTTTTCCGGCTTTTACCGTGACTTTTTTACCGACTTTCGGACGCGCATTGCCACTGTTAATCGTATCGGAGTTACCGCCATCGACCAGCACAACAGGTTGCAAGCGGGCGTATTTCCCCATTGAGAGGGCATGACCTTCGTTGTTTGCCATTGTGATGAGTGCTAATTTTTGTTCTTCATCGTTGGCAATCGCATGTCCGAAGAGGTCAAGCCGTACAGAAATATCTTTTTTTGTGTTATTGCTGAGGGTATAGATTCCGCCGATGATCTGTGATGTCAGTACGATGTGGTCAGCGACTAAATGCACATCCGGCAAAATATCGGCTTCTACTATGATGCGGTTTGGAGCAAATCCGGTGATAATTGCGGGGTTATGATACGTTTGTGTCTGATAGATGACGCGGTCATCGAAATTCCACATCGGCACAAGGCTTGCAAGTCCGGCACGGTTGCCATACTGTGTTTGCAGCTTGATTGCCGCCTGGTCGCCAGAGCCAGGAAGAATATCCCAGCTCTGGTCATTGACATAGCTTGTCTTACTTAATCGCGCATCCGATGCGAGATAGAGTTCATACGGTGAGTCTGGCGTAATTTCCCATTCTCTCAGGTCTGTCATTCGTCTTCTTCCACTGTCCTGATAATTTCCCATGTACGAGTTTCTTCATCGAAACGGTAAACGGTACGATTCAGTGTCTGGATTAGATGATAACCCGGACCTGCTTCGTATTCATTATCATCGTTAACCGTCCCACCCCAATGATACTCGTAATTGGTCGTATAACCAAACTCTTCTCCGGTTGCCCAGCCAACGAGTCCCTGTAACTCTTCGTCATCGCGCCAGATTCGACCGAACCCGCGCACAGGTTGTAGTAATCCTGTTGCCGGAGGAGTAAGCTCGGGATCATTTTCGGGCATCCCTTCTTCAAATTCATCGGCACGGTTAATCCAGACCTGCTCTCCTTCTGAATTGGTCGTCACAATCCAGATCTGATTAATTGGCTGTAACCAGAACATTTTGCCATTCTGGAAATCTTGCTCGGCGATGAAAATTTCACCAACAATCGGTTCGGGGAAAACATCCGGTGTCGCGGTTGGACCCGGTGTTGGTGTATCTGTCGGGACAGCAGTGGCTTCTACTGTAGATTCGGCTGTCGGTTGCGGACTATTCACAGGCAACGGACCTGAGGACTGTGCATCAGCATCGCCGCCTTCCGGGGTGGCAGTAACGACAACCACGCGGGTGACTTCCATTTCAACGATAATATCCTGCCCGTCGGTTGCTTCACAGGCAGTAGAGATGATGAGAATGATTGCAAGTAGTAAAATGAAACCTTGTTTCATGGATGTGTCTCCGATTTTATGTTCAAGCTCAGGCTGACATTGTATCAGACACAGTTAATCTCGCAATGTGTTCCATTTAGCGTATGCAAAACGTTGAGTGGAAATTTTATTAGATTTTTGTGTTTCTCACTTATTCATCTTTAATTCAATCAACCCGCGCTGTACCGCAATCGTGACAGCTTCAGTCCGGTTACTCGCGCTCAGTTTCCCTAAAATTGCGCTGACATAGAATTTAACAGTGCGCTCTGTGATGAACAATTCTGCGCCGATTTCTTTATTGGTCATGCCTGTTCCGAGTAATTCCAGCACTTCCATTTCGCGTTCGGTGAGTGGTTCGGGTAAGCCATCCTGTGCAGAATTGCCACCGCTCATGTGTTGCAATAATTTGGTGGCGACAGTCGGTTCTAATAGTGACCCTCCTCGACTGACAACACGAATCGCTTTATAGACTTCATCTCGCGGAGAGCCTTTTAGTAGATAACCTTTTGCTCCGGCTTGCACCGCGCTGACAATCCGTTCATCGGTATCAAAGGCGGTAAATACGATAAAATTGATGTCCGGCAACAGGTCGCGAATCGCTTTGATGGCTTCAACGCCGTCTGTTTCTGGCATTTCAAGGTCAGTGAGAATGACATCCGGCTCGAATTGACGGGCTTTGGCGATTAATTCTTTGCCGTTATTGGCTTCTGCGACAATTTCAAAGTCACTTTGTGTGCCGAGGATTGCGACCAGTCCTTCTCGTAGAACAGGGTGGTCATCCGCGACGATAATTCTGATTGTTTCACTCATGATTTACATCCAATGGTATACTCGTTTCGATAACTGTACCGCTTCCGACACAACTGACTATATCAACTGTCCCATGTAATAACTTAACCCGTTCTTTTAAACCGATGAGTCCGAAACGTCCATCTTTACTGTTGCGGGGGTCAAAGCCAATACCATCATCTTCAATGACCAGCCGTGCCCGTTCCGGCGTCAAAAATAATTGCACAATGATTTCGGATGCTCTGGCATGTTTGCGAACATTGGTAATCGCTTCCTGTGCAATGCGATAGAGCGCCGATTCAACCCTGATTGATAAGGGCGGTGCGCTACCAATTACTTCCACCCTGCCTTTCAGACGGGCATTCTCAATTAGAAGCTGCATTGCCTGCGGGAGCGTTTTGCCTTCGAGTTGTGCTGCCCGTAAATCCATCACAGAGCGCCGTGCTTCTTCCAGATTATCGCGTGTGAGATGCAGTGCCTTGCCAATAATTGCTTTGAGTTTTTCCGGGTCGCCATTTGTTTCCAGCAGAACATCAGCAGTTTCCAGCTTGAGTGCGATGGCTGCCAATCCCTGGGCAATCGTGTCATGAATTTCCCTGGCAATTCGATTGCGTTCCATAATCGCCCCGTGTTCGACACTGCGCCGGAATAGTCGTGCCCGTTCAATCGCAATGCTCAATAGATCCCCGACAGTGTGCAGCAATCGCAATTCATCATCAGAAATTTCTCGCCAATCGGTACTGGCAACATTCAAAATGCCGAGTTGTTTATCCTGTGCATATAACGGAATGCTGGCATGATAGCGTAAACCGTCTGTGCCTTCCCTTAAATTTTTGAGGCGTGTACATAGAATCGCATTAATATTTGCCGCTCCATACATATCACCATCAATATAGGTATCAATGCAATGGCATGTTCCCGCCATACGTCGTGGATGCTCACTCAGGGCAGGGGGTAGGGCAATGGTTGCGGCAGTATAGTAATTCCCTGTCTGTTCATCAATTAGATAAATCCAGCCTGTATCCAGATTGAATAATTCCACAATATTCGCCATTGCGACCTGTAAGGCTTGCATCAAATCGACTTCACGGTTGAGCGCTTCTGCAATCCGGTTCAGAATAGTTAGATCACGGTTCGCGTCTTCGAGTGTTTTTCCCATTAACTTTAAATTCCACAGTTATAGAGTTTCGAATGTAAATATACATCGTGTAGGGACAATGTCTGCATTGTCCGCCCCGGAATACACCATCTATTTCTAACTACTTACCGGTTCTCCGGGGTATTTCTATTTCAAGTATACCTTAATCAGATCACAGTTGTATGGACTCCCGTACAGGTCTGAACAGGACAAAGGCATAGATTTGTCTTATGCTACCCGCCACTCAACTTCTGTTTTAAGATAATGCCCATCCTGTAGATTATTCAAAAATGGACTCAACAATGGCTCAAGATATACGCCCGAAAGCAATCACCATTAATCGGAGTGACAAAGAAAATCCCTTTCTCGAAATTGAATGGACAAGTGGCGATACCTGTCAGTATCCGCTATCCCATCTTAGAGAGGCTTGCCCCTGTGTTGAATGTCGTGGCGGGCATCAATTTATGGGTTTAAAACATGCCCCCGATAACCTCCTCGCATTGACCCCCTCACGCTCATATGAAATGGAAAGTATTTCTCAGGTTGGTAGTTATGCGATTCAACCGGTATGGGATGATGGTCACTCAACCGGAATTTACACCTGGGAGTATCTTTTACACATTTGCCCGGAGAATATTACGGATAATAACATTTGAGAACGCTCTCATAGAATTTGGACAAAAAAGGGTAGAAAAAGGGCAGGCAATTTGTGCAAAATATCCTATAAATTGCCTGTTTTTTGACATATTTTGCTTTCGACAAATAAAAGTTTGTGTTTATAATTGACCTGCTGCTCACGTAGCATCAATAAAGATTTACCAGACAAAATATTTTAGAGAGGTAGTACACAAGATGTCACGTACCCGTTTTGTAGTTATTATGGCAGTCGTCGCAGCAATGTTGCTCGGCACACTCAACACCGCCTTTGCTCAGGGCAACACCCTCACCATCTGGGCAGATAATGAACGTACCCCCATTCTTCAAGATTTAGCCGATGATGTTCTTACAGAATTAGGTATTGAACTGGAAATTGTTGAAATGGGTCTGGGTGACGCCCGCGACCAGTTGCTGGTTGCAGGTCCTGTTGGCGAAGGTCCCGATATTCTTATTTCAGCACATGACTCAATCGGTCAATTTGTAGCTAATGGTGCTGTTGTTCCGCTTGACCGTTCACTCTTTGAAGCTGAATTCCTCGGTAGTGGTCTTGACCTCTTCACCTTCAATGGCGAACTCTATGGCGTTCCATACGCGATTGAAAATGTTGCACTTATCCGCAATGTTGACCTCGTACCGGAAGCTCCCACAAGCTGGGAAGAAGTTCGCACAATCGGTGAAGAACTCCAGGCAAGCGGTGAGGCACAATACGGCTTCGTTGTACAGTCCGGTAACACCTACCACAACTTCCCGATTACATCGGCATTCGGTGGTTATATCTTCGGTCGTAACGAAGATGGCACATTCAACACAGCAGACCTCGGTCTGGGTAGTGAAGGCGGTCTCGCTTCCGCAGAATGGCTCTCCGGCATGTATGTTGATGGTTTGATGCCACCGGATGTTAACGATGATGTTGCATTCCAGCTCTTCGAAGATGGCGACGCAGCAATGATTGTTACAGGTCCCTGGTTCTCACAACGTATCATCGACACAGGCGTAAACTACAGCATCGACCTCCTGCCAGTTTCCGGCGCAGCAGATGGCGAAGCAGTCGGCGCACCATTCTCCGGTGGACAGGGCTTTGTTGTGAGCGCATTCAGTGAAAATCAACTGCTTGCAGAAATCTTCCTGACAGAATATGTTGCCAGCACACCATTCATGCAAGCAATCTTCGATAATGGTGGTCGTCCTCCAGCATTCCTCGATGTTGATACCAGCAGCGATGTGAACGTTGGTGCATTCCAGGCAGCAGGTGTAAACGCTATCCCGATGCCAGCGATTCCTGAAATGGGCGCAGTATGGGCTTCAAGTGATAACGCACTGACCCTCATCAGCCAGGGTGAAGACCCCGTTGCATCCTACACAGACGCAGTCGCACAGATTGCTGATGCAATTCAAATCGCAACATCTGACGAACGTATCGTCGGCGTACCCGGTAGCCATCAGGCAGCAGCAGGTTGTGCTGGCGACTGGGATCCTGCATGTGATGTTACCTTCATGAGTGATGAAGATGGTGACGGCGTTTATACATTGACCATCACACTGCCAGCAGGCGACTACGAATACAAAGTTGCTATGAATGGTGGATGGGACGAAAATTACGGTGTTGACGGCGAAGCTAATGGTTCAAACATCATGCTCTCCCTCAGCGAAGAAACTGAAGTTACCTTCACCTACGATGATAGCACCAACATTATCACCGATAGTGTGAACAATCCGGAATAAGTCTAATGACTGCCCAAACTTCCGAAAAACGGAAGGTAGAGTCCTCTTCGGGGGACTCTACGCTTGCGTTAGTTCTCAGATATTTACTGTTATTCTTTGTTGACGCATTTGCCCTCATTGTCGTAATCACACTGCTAGCTACCGGGAATATCGGTTTAGGCGTAACTTTAGCAATTGCTACTGTTGGTGCGAATATCATTACGTTCATCCCATCGCTGAAGCCTCTGCGCTGGATGTTGCCCGGATTGGTCTTAGTGACCTGTTTTGTTATTTTCCCGATTTTTTATACTGTTTATACCGCCTTTACCAATTACGATAGTGCCGGACATTTGCTGACGAAGCGCCAGACCATTGACTTAATTTTGCGAAGTCGCGGTGCGTACTATGCTCCTGATGGCGCACGCTTCTATGAATGGACGATTTTCCAATCAGAAAGTGACCCCGAACAATTAGCACTCTGGCTAACCCGAACCAACGATTCCGGTGAGACCGAAGTTGCCTTTGCTCCTGTTGGTGAAGCAATTCAAGATTTAGAGCTTGATGATGGTGAACCACCCGCGACTTATGAAGGATACATTCAGGTCACAGGTGCAGACCGCATTCCTCTGATTTCAGTGGTTGAACGCCAGGTATTTGGCGACGGAGACGACACAGTTGGTATCGCAGGTGCAGGGTCGGCAGCACGTCCTCTGGTAGAGCGTCTGATTTATGATGCTGAAACAGATACCATCATGGACATTGCGACAGGTATCACCTATAACGCAGATGATAGTATCGGTGAATTTGTGTCACAGCCGATTGGACTGGTATATGAGGAAGAAACCGGTAACTTAACCGTTCCGGGTACAAACGCTGTATATACACCCGACGATAGTGGTATTTTCACAGACTTTGGTTTGCCGTACCGTTATGAAGCAGATCGCGGTGGCTTATTCAGTCCGGCTTCAAATGCAGTTATTGAGGAAGACGCTGATGGTGTCATGTCATTGCCTGTCAACGAAACCCTGACTCCCGGTTATCGTGTATTCATCGGTGGTCAGAATTTCTCACGGGTTGTAGATGATAACTTCAATTCAGAATCATTTGAAACTGAAAACGAAAATTTCTTCCAGCAATTTGCAGGTGCATTTAACGGTGAATTGTTCACGATTTTTATCTGGACATTTATGTTTGCCTTCCTGTCTGTGTTCACGACCTTCTGGGCGGGATTGTTCATGGCAATCATTCTCAATGATGCAAAAATCCCCGGAAAGAAAATTATCCGCTCATTGCTGATTATTCCTTACGCGATTCCTGGCGTTATCGGTATTGTCGTCTGGCAGGGTATGCTCAATGGTAATCTCGGTATTATCAGTACAACCATCGCTGATATTATCGGGCGACCTTTCTTCCCATTCCAGGAAGCAACAACTGCACGCATCGCTGTGATTGTTGTGAATCTCTGGCTGGGTTATCCCTACATGATGCTGATTTGTAGCGGTGCGTTACAGGCAATTCCATCTGATATTTACGAAGCTGCTGCTGTTGATGGTGCATCCCCGACTGATCGATTCTGGAAGATTACATTGCCGTTGTTGCTGGTGACAGTTGGTCCACTGTTGATTGCATCCTTTGTGTTCAATTTCAATAATTATCTGATTATTGAAGCGCTGACAGCAGGCGACCCGCCTATTCCGGGGTCAAGCCGTGCGGCAGGGTTTACGGATATTCTTATCAGTTATGTCTATCAGTTAGCGTTCGGCTCGAATCGCGGTGCGGATTATGGCTATGCTTCGGCAATTACGATCATAATCTTCTTCATCACCGCCGGAATCACACTGTTGCAATATCGCTATACACGCACATGGGAGGAGGTTGGCGAAAATGTCTAGTACACCTGTACATGGCGCAAAAGAAGATGGCACAAGTAGCGGTATGATTCGCTCGTCGCAGGAAGTTGCTGTGGCTAACATCATCCGTATTGTTGTGATAACGATCGCCCTGATTTTCGCGCTGTTCCCTGTGATCTTTGTGACGCTTTCGGCATTTAACCCCCAGGGGACAATCTCAACCTTTTCCTTGCCGGAAATCGAGAAACCATCTGACCTGACTCAGAATTTCTACGATTTGATGTTCGATGAAGATAATCTGGCGATTAATCCTTTCTGGTTATGGCTACGCAATTCTTTCGTGGTTGCTATCACCAGTACAATTTTGTCTGTGCTGATTACTGCCCTGAGTGCGTACTCATTCTCGCGTTTTCGCTTCTGGGGTCGTCGTCAACTCTTGCTGGGTATTCTCTTAATTCAGGTATTCCCGAATTTGCTGGCGATGATTGCGCTCTATCTGATTTTGCAGCAAATCGGTACATTACCGGATGAAATCCCGCGTATTTTCCCCTTCCTCGCCTGGATTGACTGGTCATTTTTGAATCTATTTTCATTGAATAGTCTCGGCGGCTTGATTCTGGTCTATCTCGGTGGTGCGATGGGCATCAATACCTGGTTGATGAAAGGTTTCTTTGATTCGATCCCGCGTGATATTGATGAGTCTGCGCTGGTAGACGGGGCGACCCACTGGCAAATCTTCTGGCTGTTGATTTTCCCGCTTGTACGACCCATTCTGGCAGTCGTTGGCGTGTTATCATTTGTTGGCACATTTAATGAATTTGTGCTGGCGAGTATCTTACTCAGTGATAGCAATGAAACGCTGATGGTCGGTTTATTCGGCTTCATCAATGACCAGTTTGATAGGAATTGGGGGATGTTCTCCGCTGGAGCGCTGGTTTCTGCTGTGCCTGTCGTAGTGATTTACATCGCACTGCAAGACCAGATTGTCGGTGGTCTCACGGCTGGCTCTGTCAAAGGCTAAATTTCTATAGTGTTTGTGTAGGGGAGTGCCTATGTGCGCTCCCGCTATCTATATAAGGGGAAGGCACGGCGACCTTCCCCTACGCTTATTTCCCTGTTTAATTTTTAAACTCCGTTACTGCGCCCTTCCTGTTATGCACTATCCTCATTCATCCCATATCGGTTGCATCAAATCGCTGACCAGTGTTGAACCCGCAAAATTACAGGTTGGTGCTTCGGGGATGAAACCCTCTCGAACCTGTTGTTGTGGCGCATCAGGATTGAAATAGTTGTAGACCTGCCGTGATGTTTCTGCGAAAACAGGTAAAGACGTTCCAAAAGGCAGATAACGCTCTGTACCGTCACCGGGCATATTGCTGTGCAGGGACATTGCCATGACGTAATCGCCTCCCGGTGTAAAGAAAATACCCGCATTCGAGTGTGTCGCATCAATCCAGCCATGTTTATGGGCAACTCTCGTTTCTGCCGGAACACCCGCTTTGAGCAAGCCATCCACTGTATTGCTTGCCATCACATGAATCATCTGACGACATTCTCTTGGTTCATATGTGCCCGGATCAAATAATTCAATCAGTGGACCACTTTCGTCATATGCACACTGGTAAATCGCAGCAAGCAAATTACCAATATCAGGGACTGTCAACTGATTATAGACTTCGGGGAATGCGACTGTCTGATTTGCTTCTGTTTCCGGTGCAGGTAATGGTGCAGAGGGCAGAGGTGGATTTTCAGGGTCTACCGTGTACGGGGATAGCAGGAAGCTATTCTCAATGCCCAGCACACGCAAGAAATTCGTGACCTGTTCCGCACCCGCCCATTCGTCTTCGTTGCCGATAACTGCCAGCAAGCGATTGGTTGCAGCATTCTCACTACAAATCATGGTGTTGGCGATGTCGGTTGCCAGCAATTGACGCGGTGGGGCATCCAGTGTTCCATACAGTGTCGCCAGAATTGAAATCTTATTGACGCTTGTCCCGCTATAAGCAACATTTGTCCCGAAGGCAATCGCTTCGCCAGTCTGCAAATCCATCAGATACAATGAGCCGAATCGACTGGTTGCAGGGTCAAAACCGAGACTCAGCGCAGTTGAATACAATTGATTGCCGAGTGCTGCTAACTCAGGACTGACGCTTGTTCCGGCATCACTTAAACCATTTGCTGCCTGAACTACAGCCGGAGTTGGTGTGAGTGTCGGTAAATTGAAAACAGTTGTGCTGATAGCTTGTGTACTGTAAATATCACCTTCGATTGCCAGTAAATCTATGGCAATCCAGGCTACTCCTGTCGGTGAATCTTCATAACGAATTTGTACCCAGGGGAATTGTGTGTGATACCCGACAATCTGAAAACGGTCGCCTGACTGCGCGACGCCAACGCGGGGATAATCGACGCCGGGACCATAGCGAATGTTAATTTCGTTATAAGCAGTTCCTGCAACCGTAAATGTGGGTGTTGCTGTGAGGTTTACCGATTGCGCGGATTGTGTTGCTGTTGCAACATTATTTTGTGTTGCTTGTTGCTGAACCACAGTCGCAGTCGGCGGGTTATTAGAAACAACAGTATCGACAAACGGGACATTATTGATGTCTCCGGTGACAAAGACAATATCACGAAATGCCCATCCGAGGGGTTGCAGTGTCACAGGGTCAGCAACCAGATACCAGGGGAAAAGTTCATGCCGTCCGGCGAGAACATATTGTAGCCCGATTTCCATCTGACCGAGTATATCTGTGTCTGTTCCGGGATATGCCCGTAAATTCACTGTATTCTGCGCTTCAACCCGCACACCTGTGTCAACAAATTGTGCTAAGGGGACGGATACCAGCAGTGCAAAAATCCCCGTACAGAGTAAAGCAATTGCCAATCGCTTCATAAATACCAATCCAAAAATTCCTGTTTACAATATGGGGCGCATTATAGCACGGTGAAATTTTGATAAAACCCGTGTTTTCCCTACGGAAATTTGCACATTGGTCTTGACTTTATGACTTATTTTGCTACTATGTGTATCTGCCTGCTACACACATGCCGATGTGGCGGAATTGGCAGACGCGCTACGTTCAGGGCGTAGTTCCTGTACAGGAGTGTGGGTTCGACTCCCACCATCGGCACACAAAAAGCTCGACACCTGGTCGGGCTTTTTTGATTCATGTCTGTGGAATGACATTGGATAATCATGAAAGTTGCTATATAATCACAAAAATCTTCAATAGGCTTTAAAAGGTCAGAATGGTCAAAAATGAAAGATTATCTCCAATTAACCCCGCAGGGGAAAGCGCGGCGTCTTCGCAGGATGGTGTTTGAGGCTCTGAAAAATTATGATCTCGATGTTCGCAAAGTCAGCTTAATTACGAATGAGCAAAATGGGATTTTCAGAGTGGACGCTGATTCCGGTGAGAAATTCATCATGCGGGTCTCTATTCCTGATGGTGGTCACACAGTTGAGCAAATCAAGTCTGAGATGCTCTATCTAAACGCCTTGAAAGAGTATCCTCATATTAATGCACCTGTCCCGGTTCAGGCAAAATCCGGTAAATGGGTCGTTACTGTTGAGGTTGACGGTGTACCGCAACCGCGTCACTGTGTCATGTTCTCGTGGATTCCGGGCGTGGATTTAGCTGACCGCCGTTCGCCTGAAACATGGTATTATTTCGGGTTGCTATCAGCACAATTGCACCAATTTGCCTCACAATTTACACCTCCTGCTAATTTCAACATCTATATCTACGATTCCATTTTTGCATATAGCGAAGATTGTGTCCTTTTAAATCCTGAGAATCGCGGACATTTTACGGATGAAGAATTTGCTTTATTGCAACATGCCATAGAAACAGTTCAAGCAGATATTGACTCGCTGCATAGAGACACATCTCAAATTTGTGTGACACATGGCGATTTGCATCACTGGAATGTGCGGATTGCGCGGGGTAAACTAAGCCCCATAGATTTTGAGGACTTGATATGGGCACATCCTATTCAAGATATAGCCACGACGCTCTACTACAATCGCTATGACGAGCAGTATGACGCTTTATTGAAATCGTTCAAGAATGGCTATGAGACAGTTAATCAATTTCCTGAGACATACCCCGGGCAGCTTGAAACTCACATGCTAGCGAGGCGATTGAGCCTCTTGAATTATGTTTTTGTAGCTGAGGAAGTAGACATTAGCGAGTTCCCGAATTTCATTCCTTTGACGATGGAACGTATCCGCTTTGTTCAGGACACTGTATGGAATAAGAATGGGCGCTAACTGTAACGCCCATCACGATTTCTATGTACTCATTGTGCTGATAACAACTCCTGCGCGAAAACCCATTTTCCGATAGAGGTTTTCTGCCGGATTGCCAATCGTCACGGCAAGTATCATCCAGGGGTAAGTACCGTACACTGAATTCAAGGCACACTGAATTGCCAGTTTTCCCAGTCCCCGTCGCTGATAATCAGAATGTGTCACCACAAAATTGATAGATGTGTGTCCGGCATATTCTGTCACCAGACAAATACAGGCAATGGTATCTGTTTTCTCATCTTTCACGACAAGAGATGCGTCTGGAATCAATGCGCCTTCCAGTATTTTTGTGATCGAGTTCACATGTGCTGCTTTATCCCGTTGACCATACTCTCCGATGCTACCGGAAAATGCGGCGAGAAATACATCGGCATAAGCGTCAATTTCGGATGTCTCCGGCTTTGAAAAAGCAAAAGGCTCATCAAAATTCACCTGATAGGACATCGCCGGGCGAATCATGAACTGTCTTTGTTCAATGATAGTGAATCCCTGATTTGAAAATGCCTCGACCTGTTCGGGTAACACATAACGAGCATACAGGTTTTTCTCATCATCTGACCAGTGTCTCAATAAGGGCAAAACCCGGTCGAGAACTGCATCATAATCATCAAATGGTGGAATCAGGAACAACTCGGCTATCATATTCGGGAATGTCAAACATCCTCCGATAGGTTGTTCCTCATGTTCAATCCAGAAACACACCGGAACACCGATTAAATCACTATAACGTTGTGTCCAATTTTGATGAAAAGTTTCATTCGGACGATATGCCGCCCAGTGATGAACAAAGTCTGTTGTGTCAGGATTAGCTCTTACCAGACGGTAGTCATCTGTCAGTGGATAAATATCTGTGTCTTTTGAAAATGCTTGATATTGCATGGTTTAACCTCATGTGATTGTTCAATTTGATAGAAATCGGAAGAAGATAAATTGAACTCAATGAGTTAAGTTGTACACGCATGAGATTACTCCTTTAACATAACAATGCCTCAAGTGAAACATATCTTTAGCATTCAGGCAATAAACCTCACTGGAATCATACAATTCGAGAGCAGGGCTTTTGTTTTTTCGGGTTTCGATGTATATCTAAGGTGATGAGCAGTTAAGCACAGATTGAATTGCATGTCAGAAGAGCAAACGCAACAACAGATTAATCAAACACGTCGCAGAAAATCTCGCCGACAATTATCCAGCACACAGGTGATGTTTGCTGTGATTCTGGCTATTGCTCTGATGCTGGCGGTGCAATTCAGTTCCCGTATCAGCGAAGAACGTAACCTGACCCGCATTCGGGACACCGTTGAGGAAGAAATCGAATTCCTGCGTAACGAACAGGCTGAACTTATCGACGAACTGAATTTTGCACAGAGTGATGCCTATGTGGAACAATGGGCGAGAGGCGAAGGACGCATGGTACGGGATAACATGGTGCTGCTGATTCCCTTACCCGCATCCTCAACAATCGTAGAAGAAACACCTGCCGAAGAGAATGAAGTTACGCAGCCACCACTACAACTGGAAACTGAATTTCCTGACCCCGAACCCTGGCAATTATGGTGGGCACTGTTTTTTGATATGTCTCCGCCTCAATTTGGAGGCTGATTTTTATCTTTCTCCATCGCAACTGTGCCGACCCGTTTCTGAGTTGCAGTTGAGATAATTTCACCTTCTTCGGTGATAAGTACTGCACTGCCTTCATCATCTTTGCGACTGAAATACCACGCCAGCGCGAACAGGACAAACCCTGCTCCGATAAAGACAAATGCCTGAAGTAATAAGCTCTCACTGGATTCTGAGATAGCGGATCGCAGCATCGCACTGCCAAACCGCGCCATAAACTGATCTGCCGGATTACTTGCCGCTAATGCCTCCCCGATTGAGCCAAACACTAAGACTTGTAGTGCAAAAATCAGCATCAGGATAAAGACCCCGACAGCGACAAGGACACTACCTATCCAGCGACCAAATCCACCGAGAGAGCGTACAACCATAATAATGATTAATGACAATAGCGCCATCGGACACAGGTAGAATAATACAAGTGCCTTATTGAATATCGTATCAATGACAATCGAAAATGCCTGTGCGCCATTGCGATCAATGTTGAACATCTGCGACACAGGGACAATATCGCCTTCAAATTGCCCGGCGATAAATGCAAACCAATTCTCAATATAGGTAATGGCACGTGTTTGTAAGCGACCTTCCCCTGGATTACAGACGGGGAGAACGCCATCCCCACCGTCAAGAATTGCCTCAAGCTCTTCCAGTTGGCGATCTGTGCATTCCGGTGATTCTGTGATGATGAGCCGTGCTGCTTGCTGTGCCTGTTCCCCGGTCAGGCGACTCCGAACTTCGGTGAGGTCAACTTCCTGTTCAATGACATCAATATCGCCTTCGATCATCCCGAATATAACATCGACCAGTTGGGTGACTGTGCCCTGCAACCAGTTTGACGGGATGAGCAGATTTGTAATTTGTGACCATACTTCCGGTTTACCTTCAAGCGCATTGACCATGTTCTCAAATAGACGACCATTCTCGTCTTCTGTTTCAAAATCAATATCGGCTTCAGGAACAGTTAATACAAGAGGCAGCGCGACGGTCAACATTTCTTCAAAAATGACATCGTTATCAAGCACGGCATCATATGTGCCACGATTGAAAATAGCCGCATCAATGGCAAGATTACAGGCTGCGATAGTAAAGAGGGGAATCGCAATCAATGCTAAAATTGCTGAAAAAATTGTGCCTAACACGCGCATAATTCGTTGACCTATGTGGGATTAATAAAATCGGGTTGTGAGCCAATCAGATTTTTGACACTTGCCTGTATATCACCGATCATTACTGTTGTGCCCGGTGTGATTGCCTGTGTCTTGATGACTGCTAGGGCAAAGATTTCGCCATCCGGTGCTTGAACACTGCTCGTCAATTTTCCTATTGTACTGCGATTCAGTGTGATCTCAGCCGGAGCATTCACTAATTGTGGTAAATCCAGCGCAACAATTGTCTTTGCGAGTTTACCACGACTTTCCATGCGGGCGATGATTTCCTGACCTGTATAACAGCCCTTAGCAAAACTCACTTCATCCCACAGACCAATTTCCAGTGGAATATAATCCTGATTGAGTTCAGGGCGTGCCGGACGACCCGCACGGATTCGCAATGTGTTATAAGTCAAACCACCTGCCGGGACGAGTCCATGTTTCTGACCCGCTTCAAAAATTGTTTCATATACTGTTGCAGCATTGGCTGTGTTCACCATGATCTGCCAGTGATTGCCGATAACCTCTTTACGTCGCACGGCATAAATAGTTGCATCGGCAATTGTCGCACTTATCCCGTGCAGTGCTGATACCTCATCTACCCGAATGCCACAGGCTTGCAAAATCACATCTGCTTTTTCACCATGTAAGCCTAATACCTGTGTCTGAGATGTGATGTCTACCACACGGGCATCATCCCCGAAGAAGATATTTTTCTGCAAAAAATCCCGTAACCAGACATTGCGTCCGGGTTCGGTAAGGATCAGCAAATGGTCATCGCGATTATAGGCAACAACCCGATCAATAATGCGTGCATTTGCTGTGATGAAAATCGTCGCCCGCCCTTCATCTGACTGCATATCCACCATCTTATTGGTAGACATACGATTGAGAATCTCAAAACGCGAGTTCCCGAATACTTGCACGCGACCTTCATGTGAACGATCTAAGAGAATTGCTGCTGATAACGCGGCATCATATTCTTTCGTCAGGTCACCATAATGCAGTGGAATCCCATCCTGAGCCAGTATCGCGCCATGTGCCTGATGAACTGTTTGTAGACTCACTTTTCGGACTCCTTCACTTTCATACCACGTTTTTCGATGGATTTTTTCACAATCGCATCAACCTGTTCGGCTGCTGCGTTCAAGTCATCATTGATGATGATGTGTTCGCATTTCTTAGAAAATGGAAATTCGAGATTTTTTGCCCGTTCCAGACGTTGATTGATAACTGCCCGATCAGCATCTGTCGGCTCATGTGTCAAACGATGTAACATGCGCTGTTTTAGCGTTTCCAGTTGTTCATCTTCTGTCTCACCCGGAACAGTTACATAGATAACAACGGTATCCTCTTTGTAGGTTTTCAAAACGACTTCTGCGCCACGAACCTCAATATCTGCGATAAGATGCTCACCTTTACCGAGTACGGATTCTACGCTTTCTTTCGGAATGCCGTAGAATTTCCCTGGCGTGACTTCCTGATACTCCAGTAATTCGTCATTGGCAATCATCTGTCTGAAACGGTCTGCCGAGACAAAAATACGTTCGCGCCCCTGCTTTTCCCCCGGACGCATGGCACGTGTTGTAGCGGTCGCTAATTGCTTGATTTCAGGGTGACGTTCCATGATGATTTTCATCAAGGTATTTTTCCCTGTTCCCCCTGGACCCACAAACACAAAGAATAACCCTCTGATATTTGACATCAACAGTCCTTCACTTTTTTCGGCTATCATAATTGATTCAGTTTAGCAGTATGTTAAGGCTACGACTATGTTCAACCAAAAAACAGTGTCGAATTACACTATGAAAAACAGGGTCAATCGGGCAAACTAAGCGCCTATTAGATAGTCAAGTAGAGGGAAATTTGATTTGACCGCACAAATTATTAATGGACGTGATGTTGCCTCCCGTATTCAGGATGGCATACGCGAAGAAGTGACTGCATTTAAAGAAAAACATGGTTTTGTGCCCGGTCTCGCTGTTTTGCTGGTAGGGGAAGATCCTGCATCAGCAATGTATGTTCGTATGAAAGGGCGTCGTTGTGAGAGCGTCGGCATGAATTCATATACAAATACCTTGCCAGCCGATAGCACACAGGGAGAAGTGATTGCAGCCGTTCGTGCTTTCAATGATGACCCGGCTGTACACGGCATTCTGATTCAATTGCCATTACCCGATCACATTGATGAAGAAGCCGTTCTCAAAGAAGTCAGTCTCGCAAAAGATGTTGATGGCTTTCATCCGGTCAATATCGGTGCTTTAGCCATGAAAGGACGTACTCCGACATTTACGCCTGCAACACCAACAGGCTGCATGACACTCATTGCTGAAACAGGTGTTGATGTCTCCGGCAAAAAAGCTGTTGTTCTCGGACGCAGTAACATCGTCGGGATGCCAATGTCACTGATGCTTAACAATGCCAATGCAACAGTCACGATTGTTCACAGCCGTACACAGAATCCTGCTGAAATTATCAAATCAGCCGATATTTTGATTGCTGCCATCGGTAAACCGGAATATGTTCAAGCCGATTGGATTAAACCCGGCGCTGTTGTTATTGATGTCGGCACAAATCAGGTTGATGACCCCGAAAGTGAACGCGGCTATAAATGGGTTGGTGATGTTGATTTCGAAGGTGGCAAAGAAGTCGCCGGCGCAATCACCATCGTTCCCGGTGGGGTAGGTCCTCTGACAATTGCCTCACTTATTCAGAACACCATGAAAGCCGCTAAAATGTCAGTTGGCGAGGAAATTTAGTTTGAAGGGCATGGCATTGTGTCATGCCCGTTTTTGCTATCCCACAATTTTGAACACCGGATGATTATTTGCCTCTGCTTCAAATTCTGCGATAGATGATTTTGCTGTTGTCTGAAAATAGGGCGGGATAAATGGCACGAGTCCAAATCGGCGCAAAAATGTTTTCAGAATCGGTGCAGCTTCACTATAGCTCAATTCGCGAACGTTGATATTTTCTACTTGATTACCACGCATCAATTGTGCTTGACCGGATGCCCGTAAATTCCTGACCCAGCCGACTTCCCGGAATGCCGCTACAATCCAGCGTTCATCCCCTTTGATAACAAGCGCAACAGGCGTCGTATACAATTTGCCGGATTTTCGACCGCGCACACCAAGTAATTTGAGGGGACCCATCGGCACACCTGCATAGAGCATTTTCATCAAAAAATCGGTTCCGATACGCATTGCCGGAGTCATTTCGAATGTTTTATTCATGCTTTGACCTCACTTAGCTTGCATCACGATGGTTGACTGGAATTTGAATTTCGAGGACGGCTTCGGCTTCTTTGCCTGGCACAAAGGGATTGATGAACACCTCACGATTTGCGCCATTTATCCGGTAGCCATGTTTTTCTATCCATGTGCCGAGTGCGCCATAATGCCCGACGCTATCATTGAAAATACCGACCCGTGCCAGTGTAGCCAGTTTGCCAATTGCAGGGATTGTGCGTTTCGTCAGAATCCGTCCATCTGTGAGTTTGAAACTGTCCAGAAAAGGTTGTTCCAGTAGAAATCCCATTTCAACATCGACATTTTCCATTTCGAAACCATCGGAATGAAACATCAAACCGAATTTCCCGACCAGTGCATTCTCCGATACATGCGGTAACAAATGATGAATCTGATACATCATCTGAAAACCATGTTTTGCAGAGGGAACAACCTGCCGGATAGAGAGAAATTCCTGTTCGGGTATTGATTTCAAGACAACATTTTCATCACTGAGAACGCCTTCGGTTTCGATTTCAAACAGTCTTTCTTCAATGCTACGGACAGTCTGCATTTCTTCGCGGATAGATTGCTCAATCTGTGCTTTTTTGAGTTTCAACATCCCGTGAATTTCTTCCGGCGTGATGTTGTCCTCAATCATTGTTCTCACCTGGTCGAGTGTCAGACCAAGTGATTTCAATGCTAAGATGCGATTGAGTTGCGGGAGTTGTGTGGCGCTGTAATATCGGTAACCGGTTGTGGCATCAATCTGGTCAGGCTGAAACAATCCAATTTCGTCATAGTGCCGTAATTGCCGTGTCGAGAGACGTGCAATTTTAGAAAATTCGCCAATGAGGAACATCTGTTAACTTTCTTTTCTGTGAACATAATTGCAGTATACAGGTTCACATTGTGCGAAAGTCAACAGGTGAAAAGGGGTTATAAGACCTTATATCGGTTTAATTCCAGATTCGCCGCAATTCCGGCAAGACTGTTTTCCCTAAAATGGATAGTCCGTCTGCTGATGTTTTCAGCCCGTGTGGTGTGCCATATTCGACCCGTTGTGCCCCCGCTTCAAATAAGGCATTACCCTGTCGAATCAGATCATCAGCGTTCCCGGAAAATGCAAATTTGTCCAGCAAATCATCAGAAATCATGCTTGCCGCACTATCCCAATCTGATTGATTTACAAAATCGCCCAATCGAGAAATAAATTCAGGTTCAATTTCCATCGTGGGGTCAAGTCCTGCAACCACAGGCAAATAGAGCGCAACCTGTCGTCGGGCTTCTGCGCGTGCAGCATCACGGTCATCATCTGCCACACAAACTGCACCGATCACTACACCAACAGAACCCATGTCACGGTCTGCCCGTTTTTCTCCGCTTGCAATGTATTCTGCAATCACAGGCACAACGTCAGGGTTTGCTGAACCACCAACTTTAACTTCGTCAGCAATTTCGCCAGCAATCCCGCATAGTTTTTTGCCCCATGAACCAATCAAAATTGGGATGTTTTCTTCCGGGATAGGATAAGGCGCTCTAACATGGTCAGCTATCTGAAAGACTTTACCATCGTATCCTGCACTCTCACTGGATAAGAGTAATTTCACAATCTCAACAGTTTCACGAATCGCCGTTAAAGCGGGTTTTATCTCCTGAATACCATGTGATTCCAGCCATGCCCCCCGCGCAATCCCGAGATAAACCCCGGCATTTGTAATATCCGCTAGAAGGGCAGTTTCGGCAGCAATGTCTAAAGGATGAATCCGCGAAGGGGATACTGCTGCAATCCCGACCCGACTTTTTGTTAGATGAGGAGCCATCAATAACAGGGGACTGAATCCCTGATGAAATGGCGCATCGCAATACACACTTACCGCGTCAAATGCAAAATCATTGATGAACTTTGCTAACGCAATATACTCCGATGCCCGTTTATCTGTCTGAAAGGCGATGCTAATCTCTTTTGTGCTCATGTGAGTTCGTCGCTATCCATCGAACGCTTACGGATGCGCTCAATTTTCATGATGAGTTGTTCTTCGGGGTCGGGGCAGACAATGTGCGAATCTTTTTCCAGCCAATCATTTTCATTGAGGTCACGCTGTTTCGCAGCAATTAAGGGAATTACAGAATTGATTGCATAAATGCAAAAATGCTTGCCATCAGGAATCCGCAATTTACTGCTCTCGGTAATCTCAAAATAATCCCCGACGCTCATACTGCATACGCTTTCGCCGCGAATTTCATCGACAGTGACCCGTAAATCATATAATTCAAAAAAACTTGCCATCAAACTTCCTTTTCAATAATCCGGCAGATTATACATCAGAAAGCCATTAACATTGCAATCCATTGGTGTAAAAACTTGCCTTTTAACCCGCAAATAAGGTTTCATAGAGATAGTCGAGCAACTGAAAGGACAATTCTTATGTCGGGTTCTTTCCGCATCGTGGAACGCAGACCTGTAGATGCACTGACGCACTACCTGAAAAAACATAATATTCATTTGCCGGATGGTTTCTGGCAGGATGCGATGACTCTGCTGGCGCAATCCATCATGGAGATTGAAGTTAGCCAGCTTATAGATGCCTCACGTTATGAACGCAATGGCTCACGACGTGCTTATCGCAATGGCTATCGTGAATCAGCATGGCTCATTGAAAATCAAAATATTGCGATTCGTATCCCCAAATTGAGAAGTGGCACTTATTACCCGTCATTTATGGATAATGCGCAGGCAGAAACTATTTTTGCTGAATTAATCTTGCAATCCTATGTGAAATCTGTTGATTTTGGTGCAGTTTCAGAAATGCTCGAATCACTGGAAATTGATGCTGAACCCTCTCAAATTGCTAATTTAGAAGAAGCACTCTACGACCTTGTGAACCAATATCGCCAGCGTTTACTCATGCCGGAACGTGTTCAACTCGATATTGTGCCTGTGGATGATGAAGGACGCAAACGCTATCTGGCACTGGCATATGATATTGATGAATTGCTCGACCATGACATCACAACAGAAGCCGATGACGATTTCTGGCAGGATTTTGTCCGCCGCATAGATGGACGCAGTATTCACGGTGTGGAATACGTCGCTGTCAGTCGTGTACACACCGTTGTCCGATACACCCGCACCAACTCACCGAATATGGCGTTAGCCGCCTGATTGAATTGTAGTGGCGTCAGCAGTGCTGCGCCTTCATAAAAGGGATAATGACTATGCACATGCTAACAGTTCCAATGGTTGTCGAAGCAGGAGAACGGGTCGAACGTGCCTATGATATTTACTCCTTGCTCTTAAAAAATCGCATTGTAATGCTCGGGACACAGGTCAATTCACAGAGTGCCAATCTGATTGTGGCACAATTGCTCTTTTTAGACCGTGAAGACAACGAACGCCGCATTCAAATGTACGTCAATTCGCCTGGTGGAGAAGTCTACGCGGGCATGGCTATCTATGATGCGATACAGGAAGTCAATGCCCCGGTTAGCACTGTCGCTGTCGGACAAACTGCCAGTTTCGGGACTGTTGTCCTCGCATCCGGGGAAGCTGGAATGCGTCACGCTCTGCCGCATAGCACCATTCACATGCACCAGCCCCTCGGCGGTACACAGGGACAGGTCAGCGATATGAAAATCGTTGTTGACCATTATCAGTATCTGAAAGAAGAACTCATCGACATCTTTGTCAAACATACAGGACAGGATCGGGATCGTATTGAAAAAGATATGGATAGAGACTTCTTCATGAACCCGAAACAGGCACTCGAATATGGTTTGATTGATGAAATCCTGACCCGCAAGGAACTCAATGAAAAATAATCTCCATTGAGAGAATTTCTCCCCCGCGTTAAACTCTATCGCAATAGATAACGGGCGACAGCATGACTGCGCCCATTTTGTTTGTTGCAATATCGGGACATCTCAATGAGTTTCATGCGATTAGGCACACGCATCGCTGTCATCAACGAAAAAAACGAAATTCTACTGTCCAAACGCGGTGATTCTGGTGTATGGGCATTACCCGGCGGACGGGTTGATAGCGGCGAGATTTTGCATGAATCGGCTATTCGTGAAGTGCGTGAAGAGACAGGTTTAGATGTCGAAATTGAGCGTCCAATAGGTCTCTATTTCCAGCAGGGACGTTCCCGCATGAATATTCTTTATCGCGCGAAACCGATTGGTGGCGAACTCTTCAAAGCAACAGACGAAACCCTCGATAACCGATTTTTCTCACCGGATAAAATCCCTGCTGACCTGTTCGGACAATTCTATATCGATCATGCTTTTACCAATGATACGCGTCTCTACACTATTGAAACACCATTTCTCGAACTGCTGAAAATCGACCTCAAATTACGCTGGCGCTGGATACAAAATCTGCTGGCGGGTCGCCCTGAACCAAAGTTCACCCGCTTCACAGTTCGGGTAGTTGCTGTTATCTGGCATGATGGCAAAATTCTGGTGCAGGATGATAACTTACCATGTGTAATCAGCGATGGTAGTCAATCTTTACCGGATAGTGTTTCAAAGCACTTGAATAAAAAATTAGATTGGCAATGGGTCGGTATCTGTCAGGAAACATCAAGCAATACAATAGATTTTGTCTTTCACTCCGATGCAAATCTGAAAAACAAAACTTACAAATCTCCGCAACAACTCACTCAACATCAGCAACTTTACACGCAAATATCTGAAAAAGTCTGGCATATTTCATGAACGAAACGCACCATCCCTTCATCCGTGAATGCATTCGATTGGCAGAAGAAGCAAAACGTAACGGAAATCATCCCTTCGGCTCGATACTGGTTCACAACAACGAAATTATCTTACGCGCTCAAAATGGCGTTCACACGTTTAACGACATCGCACAACACCCCGAAAGTATCCTTGCGCGTTCCGGTGCATCGCAATTTTCACCGGAATTTTTAGCTGAATGTACACTCTACACTAGCACTGAACCTTGCCCGATGTGTACCGGAGCAATTTACTGGTCAGGTATCGGACGCATAGTCTTTGCCTGTAGCGTAGAAAAATTAGCCGAATTCGTGGCTGATAGCCTGCTCATGCCATGCCATAAAATTCTGCAACGCGGCGACCATCATGTGGAAGTCATCGGTCGAGTGTTGGAAGAAGAAGCTGCACAGGTTCATGTCGGTTTCTGGGATAACATCTGATTGGCTGACCCCGAAAATCACTCATCATTCGTTTAGCATAATCAGGTATTGTTTACCTGTTTGTACCTGCTATCCTCTTTCTTTTCTGATTGAAGGAATACAAAGAATGACAAAAATCGAGCAAATTAGAGCAAAAGTCGCTGAGCACCGCGATGATATGCTTACATTTTTTCGTGAAATTGTGGCGATCGAAAGCACAGATAGTAATATCGGCGAAGTCGGTAAACGTGTGGAAGCGGAACTGAATAAACTCGGTTACGATGAAGTCTGGTGGGATAAAATGGGCTGTATCATCGGGCGTATCGGTGATGAAGATGCGGATTATCATCTGCTTTACGATAGTCATCTTGATACTGTTGGTATCGGCGACCCCGACGAATGGGATTGGCATCCATTTGAAGGGAAAGAAGAAGATGGCATTCTATTTGCGAGAGGCACATGTGATGAAAAAGCCAGCACTCCCGGGATGCTTTACGGATTGGCGATTGCCCGTGATTTAGGACTCATCCCCGACAATATGGCAGTTTACTATTTCGGCAACATCGAAGAAGTGAATGAAGGTGGCTCTGCCAATGCCTTTGTGATGACTGAAGGTATCCGACCGGATTATGTTGTTGTAGGCGAACCGACCAATCTCAATCTCTGTCGTGGACAAAAAGGGCGGGTTGAGTATCAAATCACAGCAAAAGGTAAGAGCGCCCATGCCGCCAGCAATCACCTCGGCGATAATGCGCTCTATAAATTGCTTCCGATTGTTGAAAAAATCAAAAATCTACAGGATGAACTGCCGTCAGATGATTTCCTCGGTGATGCGAAAATCACATTAACCTCAGTTGAAGTCCATGCTGGAAGCCGCAATGTTGTCCCAGGTGCTGTGACAGCTTATGTAGACCGTCGGCTGACTGCTGGTGAAGATGCTTACACAGAGTTAGAACGCTTACAATCTCTTGTCGGTGAAAATGACGATATTACAATCACCATCCCCGAATTTGATGAAGCGAGTTACACAGGATTTATTTTCCCGTTGGAGATGGTTTATCCAACCTGGGTTCTGGAAGAAAGCCATCCCTTTGTTCAAGCTGGACTCAAAACCGCTCAAGAATTGGATATGTCGCCGGAAATTACAAAATGGGATTTTTCAACCAATGGCATTTATTGGGCGGGCAAAGCAAAAATTCCGACGATTGGTTTCGGACCCGGTGAAGAACAATACGCGCATACTGTACTCGACCAGGTGCGACTTGATGATGTCATTAAAGCGACAGAATGGTACGCCCTGTTCCCATTGATTGTAGGAGAGTTGCATGTCTGAGGAAATACGTTTTACAGGTTCATCATTTGTCGGCGGAAACTGGATTAATGGATTTGGCATCAGCTTTGAAAAAGAGGGCGATATTTACCTTGCACATTATGCTTTTAAGCAACATCAACAGGGACCGCCGAACATTGCACATGGTGGAGCAGTCTCTGCCCTGATTGATGAAGCTATGACAGCAACAGTCTATAAATCGGGGAATGGACCCGCGTTTACCGTTAATTTAAATGTATCGTATCGCGCTCCGATTTATGTTGGGGAACAGATTCTAATTACAGGCAGATTGTTACAACTGGATGGACGTAAAATTCATCTCCGGGCGGAAATTCATCTGCCGGATAATACTCTGGCGACAGAAGCTGATGGTTTATTCATTCGACTGATAGAGGAAATTTAATGACACGCTTATCACGTTTTCCCGGAACAAAATTTATGCACCGCGAACCACCTGCGGGTTTCGGGATACGTTTTTCCGTAAATGATGATAAATCTGTCTTTGTGAAAGTGATTTTTGACGAAAGCAAAGAGGGCGGAAAAGGTATTTTGCATGGTGGAGCAATCGCAGCCGTCTTAGATGAAGCAATGGGCACAGCAGCATTTGAAGCAGCAAGCGCGGGTTATACAGCTACAATGACTTACTCCTACAAATCACACATCCCGCTCTATGAAGAAGTCACCATCAAAGCATGGGTAGTAAACGTCGAAGGCAAGAAAATCTATGCGGAGTGTGAAGCTGTTCTCGCCGATGGGACTGTTGCTGTAATCGGAAATGGCTTGTTTATTGCATCGGAAAAGCTCCAGGCATCGGTTACATCGAACCCCTACAATCCTGAAAATGAGTAAATAATAAGTTTAAATGGACTGTAGTCCGTTTGTGGGGTAAGTATCCCTTGTCTGCTTGCATCTAATCACTATAGTCGGATACGCAACAGGAGCAAAATATGAAAATTCAAGGTTTACACCATATCACACTGGTTTCCTCGAATGCACAGCGCACGGTTGATTTTTACGTCAAAGTGCTCGGATTACGCCTCATCAAACAGACTGTCAACTTTGATGACCCGTCAGCGTATCATCTCTATTTTGGTGATGCTCACGGAACGCCGGGTAGTGCGATTACCTTTTTCGAATGGAAGCGCACCCCGAAAGGCTTACCCGGCATCGGTGGAACACATCACCTTGCGCTTTCGGTCAAGGATTACAATGGATTGCTCAAGTGGAAACGTCGCTTGACTGACCTTGATATTAAAGTCAATGGACCCTATGACCGCCACTATTTCAAGAGCATCTACTTCCGTGACCCAGATGGTGTGATTCTCGAAATTGCGACAATGGGACCTGGCTTCACAGTCGATGAGCCAGTTGATGAATTGGGCACAAATCATTTGCCACCACCACAGGATATGATGAGAGCAAATCGTGACGAGGAACACATCAAATCATTGACATGGAATGCACCTGTTCCGGTGATTACGGCTGATATGGCGCTCATGCAGGGGATGCACCATATCTCGGCGATTAGCAGCAATATTGACGCGACCAACGCCTTTTTCAGTGATGTACTTGGTTTGCAACGGGTCAAGAAAACCGATAATTTCGATGACCCCGATAGCGCTCACTGGTACTGGGGTGTTGATAACGGGCGTCCGGGTTCACTGATTACCTACTTTGAACAAAAACCGGGTTCTGCTCGCTATGTTCAAATGGGTTATGGTCAGACTCATCACTATGCTTTTGCTGTCGAAGATGAAGCCGAACAGGAAGAATGGCGCAAACGTTTGATGAGTGCAGGCTATCGCGTCTCACAAATTCTTGACCGCGACTATTTCCGTAGCATCTACACCAATGATCCTGACGGACATATTGTCGAACTGGCAACGGTTGGTCCTGGTTTTGCTGTCGATGAACCTGTGGAAACACTCGGTCAACGCTTACAATTACCGGAATGGCTCGAACAACATCGCACAACGATTGAAAACGCACTGACTCCACTGGATGTACCCGAATGGACAAATCCACTGGAAACAGAGGAGGCATAATGACAGAAAAAATTCATCAGGAACGCCCCGTTACCCGTAAAGGTGTTCCTCTGAAAGACGCAAAAGCTGCCATGATTCTGATTCATGGACGGGGTGGCGATGCAAACGGGATTTTGCCACTCACCAATCACTTTGAAGCAGAGGGCTTTGCCTATCTCGCACCATCGGCTTCGGGAAATTCATGGTATCCTGACCGCTTTCTCGCAGAGCGTGAGAGCAACGAACCTTATCTCTCCTCTGCCCTTGAGACAGTGAGTAATCTGCTCAAAGAAGTTGCAGAAGCAGGCATTCCACCGGAAAAAACCATGTTGCTCGGATTTTCACAGGGGGCTTGCCTTGCACTGGAAGTTGCAGCCCGTAACACCAAAAAATACGGTGCTGTGATTGCTCTGAGCGGTGGATTAATCGGCGCAGATGATGAACTCGATGGTTATGAAGGCACGCTTGATGGCACGCCTGTTTTCCTGGGATGCAGCGATACCGATTTCCATATTCCTCTGGAACGGGTACATGAAACCCGCGACATCCTGACAAAATTGGGCGCAACAGTCGATGAGCGCATCTATGAAGGCATGGGACACACCATCAATAATGATGAAGTTCAAGCCGTCAATGAACTGATGAAGGCGCTGGACTAAGCACAAACGGGGTGATTTATGATGAATCGCCCCACGACTTTACTCTCATTTTTACAGTACTTATATTCACAGATTCCTCCGGTGGTGATATGCTATTCCAATACGACATTCAATACCCGCGAGGAAGTAATACCTATGAGTGATGGCAAGCGCGTCCTCTACATTGATGATAATCAAGACCATCTTATGATTGTTCAGGCGATGCTCAAACGGGACGGTTATGATTGTGTTATTCACACAGATGCTCAATCCGGCTTAGAAGCTGCCCTGAACGAAGTCTATGATTTGATATTGCTTGATATTCAGATGCCGAAGATTAGCGGCATAGATTTGCTGAAACAACTGAAACAACGTCAATCAGAAATCGGTTTTCGCATTGTTGCTATCACAGCAGACAGTTCCGCTTTCTCCAGACAAAACCCCTATTCCGTCGGCTTTGACGGCTATTTGAGTAAGCCAATTCTGCCACCAGATTTATCACGGATGGTCAAGCAGGTTTTAGCTGCATCAACTGACTAAGAAGGTCGGGCGCATCATCCGGGTGCGTCCACTTGCTATGATTCTCCCTGATTTACTTCAAGATAATCTCAAAGTGGTCTTCTGCGGGACAGCAGCCAGCGCAATTTCGGCTAGAGAAGGTGCGTATTATGCCAATCCCACCAACGCTTTCTGGCGAACCCTGCATCATATTGGATTGACCCCGCATCAACTTAAACCACAGGATTTTCGCCAATTACTGAATTATGACATCGGCTTAACCGACATTGCAAAACACGCAAAAGGCAATGATTCTGATCTCAGTAAAACTGACTTTGATGCCGATAGCCTGCGCCGGAAAATCGAGCGTTTTCAACCTGGCTACCTCGCATTTACCAGTAAAAAAGGCGCATCTGGATTTTTTGCTATTCCCACACGGAAAATTTCCTATGGATTACAATCTCAAAAAATAGGCACAACCCGCTTTTATGTGTTGACATCACCATCCGGTGCGGCACGTGGTTATTGGGATGAATCTATCTGGCAGGATTTAGCCGATGCTGTAGGCAAATTATCCGATAGCTGAAAACCTGTTTTGAACTTGCGTATCGTCTAATCTGAACGAACTTCCCTCTGATTCGATTGCTACTCTTTTTCCTTCGATATACCATGCCCGTATGAACCAATAATTTTGATACGGACTAAACTTATGATTGAAAAACTTGCGATTGTTGCGATTGGTGGCAATTCACTGATTGCTGACCCTGATAACCCCGAAGTTCCGAATCAATGGGATGCGGTACGAGAGACTGCCCGGCATATTGCTCAGATGGTAGCGAATGGCTGGCATGTGGTGATTACGCATGGCAATGGACCCCAGGTCGGTTATGCCCTCCGCCGCACTGAAATTGCCCAAAATGAAGGCATTCACGGCGCACCACTTGATTATCTGGTAGCGGATACTCAGGGCAGCATCGGTTACATGATTCAACAGGCAATGGATAACTCCCTGCGTCGATTGGGGATTAACCGTACCTGCGCGACGGTTGTGACTCAGATTCGCGTTGACTATGATGACCCCGATTTTGAAAATCCGTCAAAGCCAGTAGGTGCATTCATGACGGAATCCGAAGCCATGCAGCGCAAAGAAAATGATGGCTGGCATGTGATGGAAGATGCCGGACGTGGCTGGCGACGACTTGTACCCTCTCCGAAACCGCGGGCTATTCAGGAGATTAACGCGATTCAAGCCCTGATGCTGAGTGGTTATGTGGTTATTGCCGGAGGGGGCGGCGGTATTCCGGTTGTCCGAACCGATGTCGGGAGTTTACGGGGTGTTGAAGCTGTCATTGATAAAGACCGTGCGAGTAGCCTTTTGGCGCAACAACTCCGTGCTGATTTACTGCTGATTTCCACAGGCGTTGAGAAAGTCGCGGTAAATTTTGGCAAACCCGACCAGCGTGACCTCGATACGATGACTTTGCAGGAAGCCTATCAGTACATCGAAGAAGGGCAATTCCCGAAAGGCAGTATGCTCCCGAAAATTGAAGCGGCAGTTGAATTTGTGCGGAATGGGGGGCCACAGGCGATTATCACCAATCCACAGAATTTGACACAGGCATTGAATGGCGATACCGGAACGCGCATTTTGCCGGGATAGATAGCTGGATAGCAATTCAGCAATTCAGATTGTCAATTGTGGCAGAGGGCTTATTTTTCTGCCAGTACTCTATTCCTGCCCTGAAATTTTTCAGACAGTGTCATATGTTTTGCTTTCATCATAATTCACCTACAATGCTTTCAAATACAAGTTTCAATAGGAGTTTAGCTATGCCAGATGGAGGCATCACACCGGATTGTGTTCACTGTAAATTGTATCGCGGTATGCCATATACAGATGGCGACCCGTTTCGTACAGATTGATATTTCCTAATTGGCAGTAACCTGTGGCAGACATTGGCAAATGTCGATTTTTGTGTCAGTTCTGCCCGAAATAAGCGATTTTGTGTGGCATTTTTCCGGCAGAAATTTGAGTGAGTGCCAGTATTGCCAGTCGGGAAGGCACGGTGACCTTTCCCTACAAAGATTGTTAACCTGCATCGTCGTCTCATCAGCGTATCACAGAACAGGAAGCCCATGTCGTGCATATGACCGTTTTTAAGTTTAGAAATCGGTTTGTATACTGAATGCGAAAAGCAAACATCGGATTTTTGAATCAATGAGAAAGCTCAAACTATTTGGTTATGAACGATATTTATTGGCAAAACACGATAATATCCCCACAACGGTTACATATGAGGACAAACAATATGATGTCGTTCGATGGGAAGTACCATCAGAATTGAAAAATGCGTCAGATTTTCGCTTGATTATGGATGCTCCCCACGTAAATTACACGAAAGTTAGCCTGTATCATCTTTATTGGTATCAATCTCACGATTTAGATGTGTTAGATAATTTGCCAGATGAACAACCTATAAATGAAACGCATTTCCGATATTCAATTGCTACGCATTACCATACTTCACTTTGTTGTATTGATTCATGTAAGCGACGATGGAGAGCACTTGTTGCAGATATGCTATTTAGAACCAGACCACAGGTTTTGAAATACAGTAGATTAACGGAAATTGCAAAGCTGTCATGTCCGGCGTGTGGAACAAAATTCAGGATTCCAGTCGTGAAAATATTCGGAGAAGTTGAAAGATTATGAATATATTGTCCTTAAATGAGTATAAGCAACTTATTGCAAATGAATTAGACATATCAAAACTGTGGACGAATGTTCACTTTCAAGATGATGCTCAAAACCGGATTGTCAGTTATTGGTGTGCTCTTGTACGTTACAATGATTTATTCTTTTTTGTGTCGTCGATTCAATCAGATAAATGGGAAAAGGGATTTGTTGTCGTCAATAATTCAGACAAAAGTTTTATTACATCCTGTGAGGTATTAGAACATCTCACGGTGACTGAAAAATTGCATCAAGTAGATATTTACCCTGATATAAAATCTCATTCAACATCGCATACTGTGTTTAATATCACTTTTGAAATCAAGACTGGTGAAAGCCTTTGTCATTTTGGCACATCCGGCAAAATTGTGAATGAAAATCTCAGAGGATTAGCATCGGCTTTATTGGCGGCAACACACCTCATTGCACAAAACGGACACAACCAGAACGTCAAAGACTTACTCCGTGATGTTCCCGATAGTTATTAGCAAAGGGAACTAATGAATCGATGTATGAGAATACATCATAGAAAACTCCTGATTCTATTGAACGTGTAATTGTCAGGGTAGAGTAAAGAGTGTGAGTAGCTTTTCGCCGCGTTTTGTTTTGAGGATAAGGTGGTCGGTTTTGTCGTCGTTATCGAGCGGAATCGCATCGGCATCTATCGGGAGGATGCGCTGGTTAGTCAATGCCCATAGTGCTTGACCTGGCTTGTACGGCATCGCAATCACCGGATTTGCCCGCTGCATGATTTTTTCGCCCGTTGTGTTCATATCGGTCACGTAAGGTATCGCGCCGATATTGATGCGTTTGGCATAACCGCTCTGTGTTGCAATCAGAATTTCATCATCTGCTGTGCCGGATAACATCCCGACGATATTGCCTTTCATCGGCACTGAAATCAGTCGATTATCACGCAGAGGCAATTTTTCCGCAGGGATACGTGCCGCACGTCCGGCATGAGTGATTGCAACAAAATCTTCGTCTTTGTTCGCCCCGACTAAGAAAGCAGGGTAGCCACGTTTGCGCTCAATTTGATAGGGGACAGGTCGATCCATTTTTTCGAGCAGTCGATCTCCGAAGAATTTCTGTGTATATCCAAGTGAACTGATGACCGCAACGAAGTCTTTATCGGCAACAGAATCCCATTCCATCAGGCTATAGACATACTCTGTGCTGAAATCATCGGAACGGAAACCCTCTAAATCTTCGATGTGTAAGTCATTTTTGCGTAAATCCGCGAGTTCTCCAGCTTGCTTGACATAACAGACAAAATCGGAGGTCATCAGCACCAGCTTACTATCTGATGACAGGGCGTGCATAAAACTGTTGTCGTCTAATTCACCGAAATGATTTACAGGGAGTTGGTCTTCCATAGAATCGCAATGGACAGCGTGCAATTTCTGCTCTGCGTCGCGCATGAGGATGGTCATGTCACCGTGACTGACCGCACCGCCATTTTCTTGAACTTCAATTACGCGCTTGACCACATCTAAATCAATTTCAGGGACGGCACTACGTTTCTCTGCTCTAAGATTGCGAGTTCCGGTGTATTCATCGACATGATAGGCGGTCATGTCAATTTCACCCTCTTCGATGCGGTGTCCGATAACGCCTAAACCGCTTGTCACACTGCCGAAAGCATCAATATCGCGTACTTTATCTGCCCCGAAACGTTCTTCCAGCAATTCGACAAAAACAGGTATCTGAGATGAGCCACCTGTGCGGATAACGGCGTCAATTTGACTATCTTTGAGACCTGCCATGTTCATCACTTCGTCAAGGCGTTCTTCGATAGCGCGAACATCGCTGCGGATGAGTCTTTCAAATTCGCGGCGCATGATCGACGCAAACACACGGAAACCGTCACCCGCCATATCTAATCTCGCAGAACGTCGATTGGAGAGTTCACGTTTTGCCTGTTCTGCAACATCATACATTTTCAGTCCGTAATGCCCGGTGATGAGTTTGCGGAGATTCTGGATTTTACGTTTATTGTCGGAGGTTGCTTCGATTTGCTTGATGCGTTCCATTGTGTGCAGGGATTGCAGTGTCAGCAGGGTTTGCCAGTCGGAGAAGGAATCGTAAAATGCGGGCGGGACGACTAATTTTGTGTTGCCGGAAATATAGTGTGTGCCTTCGCCAAAGTGTTCGGGGTACTTATTACGCACAATGCGCTGGTCGAATACATCCCCCGCAATCGGAATACCACCATTGGCAATCACTTCGCGGGTTTTCGGATTACCGACTCTCACAATACTCAAATCGAGCGTACCACCACCAAAATCGAAAATCAGCACATTTTGCTCGTGGTCGATACCCATTTCATAGTAATAGGCGGCGGCAATCGGTTCATATTGCAGATAGACCGTTTTGTATCCGGCACTGAATGCGGCTTGAATCATGCGCTCTTTCGCGAAGTTATTCTGTTGCGGGTCATCGCTATAACGCACGGGTCGCCCGAAAACGATGCTATCTATCTCTTGCTGGAGATGATTTTCAGCGCGTTGTTTGGTCACATAGAGGTAAGTCGCGATGATATCCTCAAGGAAAAAATACTGATTGCCGACAATTGTTCCGCTGTAATTGGGCGAGGATAAACCCATTTTGAATGAGAGGAACAATCGTCCCGGTGAGTAAATGTCTTTGTCGATATACACATCCCGGATGAATGTCGGGAGTTCCGCAAAAGTCTGTTCGATTTCACCCACCCATACTTTTTCGATTTTGGAGGGTCGGTTCAGATTTTGCTCATAATAGACATCGGTGGCATCTCTGCCGATATGGACTGCACGGTCGTTCGTGATGTAGAGTGCGGTGCGTGCGACTGTTGCATTACGATTTGCTGGATCGAGTGGGATGAGCCGGAGTTGCTCGCCGTCGTAGACCGACATGCCGGAGTTCGTCGTGCCGAAATCCATGCCGATAATCACGTCATGTTCCTTTCTCTGGATGTTACCGGATTTGAGAGGAATCGAAGAGTATACAAAGGGTCATAAGAGTTTGCAAGGCGTAATTTAGAAGAATGACGGATGAATTTTTGGGATAATGCGTTTCCCGGAGGTATCATTGAGATATTCAAGGAGAAATTACATGCCAATCGTTTACGACCCCGATAATTTAGAGGCTTTCAAATTACACAGTATCGTTGATTTTACGGATAAAAATGTGCTGGAAATCGGTTGTGGTAATGGGCGATTGACTGAACTTTATCATGAAACAACGCGCTCTGTCACAGGCATTGACCTCAAATTTGAGACCTTGAAAATTGCGGCGAAGGATTTACCGGAATCACATTTTGCGATAGCCGATTCCGTTGATTTACCGCTCAGAAACAATTGCTTCGATATTGCGATTCTTGCCTGGTCACTGTGATGTATCACAAAACTGGGTATGGTTCATGCCCTTAAAGAAATCTGGCGCGTGCTAAAGCCGGATGGCATTCTGATTGATCTGCGCCCGATTCGTCTCAATGTGACAATTGACCTCGTTCATGGCGATGAAATGGAATTGATTTCTGTTTACAGTGATGAATGGCGTGTGGCGAAAGACAAAGCCGCCGATGACGCCATTACGACAGTTAAATCAGAGAATCTCTTTACATTTCAGGATAGTGCGCCTTTTGAATACGTCAAATATTATGATACCGGGCAGGAATACATAGATTATGAGGCGCAACGTAATCCACCAATTATTCACCCGGATGATGTAGTGCAACAGGTCAAAGTAGCGGATGATAATCCTGGTGTCATGATACGGCTCGGAACAGCGATGCACCTTACAAGCTATCGTCGGTCATGAATGGTACTATCGGACTGAAACACACTAACATATTCTGTTTCCATGATTCACATTAAAAGGGCAGAATATGTTAAAAAATTTAGAAACCGCAGACGAAATCCGCGCAAGTTTTCGGACATTTAGCATTTTACGTCCTCATTTAGATGAAGATACCTTTGTCGAACAGGCTCTCCGCCAGATAAAAGAGCAGGGCTATATCATCACCGCAATTTTAGAAGATGATGTGGTCGTTAGCGCGGCGGGCTATCGTTTTATGGAAGCACTGGCATGGGGCAAATTCATCTACATTGATGACCTCGTTACCCATCCCGATGCACGCGGCAAAGGTTATGCCGGACAACTTCTCAATTATTTAAAAGACCTCGCAATTGAAAATAATCTTGATGCCATTCATCTCGATTCGGGACATACCCGTTTTGATGCTCATCGTGTCTATCTCAATCACGGCTATAAAATGAGAGCCCATCATTTCGACCTCGACCTATCATCTTAATTTATACAGTACTTTGGAACTGTTTTGTGCGGGATTGCGTCTAAACTGGTGTATAAATAGAGTAAGGTTCGTCGTAATAATTTGCCGGATGTAAAAATTTCGTATTGGTTTTGAGCAGGTTCAAAATTTGTAGGTTATTGAACTGTCGTGATAAGTCAACATCCTGTAAAATGCGTATCGTATCTATAAATATTTCACTGTGTTAATGTACACAGTTCAAGTTGAAACTAAAGAGACGAATGAGACCGATTTATTCTATTGTTGCTCCTGTTTACAACGAAGAGGGCAATCTAGCAAAATTTTATGAACGGGTGGCTAATACCATGAATTCCTTGGATGAAGCATGGGAACTGGTACTGGTTAACGATGGTAGCCGTGACGGGTCGTTAGACATCATGCGTGAACTTGCTGAGACGGATTCGCATGTGAAGTATGTCAATTTTGCACGCAATTTCGGGCATCAGACAGCCGTGACTGCCGGGATTGATTATGCGACCGGGAAAGCTGTCATCCTGATTGACTCGGATTTGCAAGACCCGCCGGAAGTGATTGCTGACCTGATTGCCGAGTGGAAAAACGGTTTTGAGGTTGTTTATGCTGTGCGGGAAGAACGCAGGGGCGAAAGCTGGTTCAAGCTGGCGACTGCCAATATGTTTTATCGCGTGCTGTATCGCATCACCGATGTCGATATTCCGCTTGATACCGGCGATTTCCGTCTGATGGATGAAAAAGTGGCTAACGTCCTCCGTAATATGCGTGAACACAACCGTTTCATTCGGGGGATGACTAGCTGGGCGGGTTTCAAGCAAACCGGGGTTGGCTATGTACGTGATGCGCGTGAATGGGGTGAAACCAAGTATCCACTGAGTAAGATGCTGAGTTTCGCACTGGATGCTGTGACAGGTTTTTCATTTTTCCCGCTTAAAATTATGGCGTATGCAAGTGCGGTGCTGGCGTTCCTGGCGATTTTGGTCGCGATCATCATTTCTGTATTGCGTCTGGGCATAGGAACTGAATTTTTCGGCGGACAGGCAACGACGATTGTGTTGTTATTGCTGACAAGCTCATTTCAGCTATTTTTCCTGTTCATTATGGGGCAATATATCGCCCGTATTTACGATGAAACACGCGGACGACCACTTTATGTTGTAGGAGATACGGGTGGTTTCGATGAAGGTGAAAAAAAGCAATTGAATAAACCGCCATCCCGTGATTATCTGGTCGCGGATACAGGCGGGTTTGAAGAAAGTAGTATCCCGCAAGGGGCAGTAGAGCAAGGGGACACATCATGAGCGAAAACATGCTGCAACAGGTCACACAATACAATGAATTGGTGCAGGTTTATCATGCTTTAGATGAAAAAATTGATAATTTACTACACGCACATCAGGGGCATAGCGAAAACCTGACCGATGAATCACGCGAAGAGTATCGTCAATTAGCGCGTGAACGGGATGATGTTTTCAACCGGATGCGGACAATGGAGCAAACGCTCTTCGCTGATTAATTGCGATTGACATATCAGCGTGCTATCATCTGCTATAGAATGAGCGACCGGAGAATTTCGTGTATCCCGATGATAGAGTGCTGGTTGGCGTTATCAATCGTAAAAAAGATTTAGACATTTTATTAAAAGACCACTGGTATCGCATTCCACAGGAACAAATGCCCGATGGAATCTATGCCGAATATATCGCTTTCTTCCTGAGTGGGACTGCTGCAAACAAATTCGGGAAAAGCGGTATCTATTATTTTGCCCGTCGCGAGGGGATGGAATTAGTCTATCGTAAAGACCTGCTCCCCGACGAAAAATCGCAGTGGTCGCGTGCCCGTGCGGATAATGTGTATTACAAAATTCAATTCAAACAAATTGAAGGCAAAGTCCCTCCGGTTGAAAATCCGACCAATCGGCGTTTTGCATTTATCTTCACCACATGGGATAGATTCGTCAACGCCAGTAAAATTGCCGACCTCTACAGTAAAAATGACTACTTTGTAGACCGGATTTACCATGCGCTACGGGATAAACAGGTGCGTGCCAATCGCTATTATGATGCACAGCGCAAAGAAACGGGTCACGGGGCATCGGTGCGGATTATCTGCGAAAAAGGTGTCATAACAGGCTACACAGACAATGATTTCGAGGATGATGACGGGATTTATCTGGATTCTGACCGCCCTGATGATGAAATTTTCGAAGAGATTCGTTCTAAGATGGCGCAACTCGGTGGACCCATTTTATTGCCACTTAGTACCACATTCTGATGAGATGTCATTGGAATTTTTGCTCTATGACAGGTAAGATTACAGGCATTAACCGGTTCAAATATCCAAGTAAAGAGAGAAGAATACTGTGACAGAACAAGATTCTCCACTGATTAAGTCGATTGCAATCCTCGGTGGAACAGGTAAAGAAGGAACTGCTCTGGCAAAACGCTGGGCAATCAATGGCTATAAAGTGATTATTGGCTCACGGACTGCCGAAAAAGCTGAAACCGTATCTGCTGAAGTGAATGAAGAACTTGAAGGCGACTATGTCGTCGGCATGGCAAATGCTGAGGCTGCATCGGAAGCGGGTATCGTTGTCCTGAGTGTGCCATATAGCGCTCATGCCAAAACACTGGAAGGCGTGAAAGAGCAGTTACAGGGCAAAATCCTGATTGATATTACTGTGCCGCTCAGTCCGCCGGATGTCTCGAAAGTCAATATCCCGGATGGTATTTCAGCCGCACAGGAAGCCCAGACATTATTGGGCGATGCTGTGAAGGTTGTCTCTGCTTTTCAGAATGTGAGCTATATCAAACTCAAAAACCCGAAAACGTATGTTGACTGTGATGTGTTTGTTTCGGGAGATGACCTTGAAGCAAAACAGGAAGTCATCACATTAATTGATGCCGCCGGAATGCGTGGGATAGATGTGGGTCCTCTCGCAAATGCGGTTGTTGGTGAAGCACTGACATCGGTTTTGATTTATATCAACAAAGCCTATGGCGTAAAGAGCGCAGGTATTCGCATCACAGGGATTGAGTAATGCCGATACCGTCTTTTCAAGCTTATGCTTTGCCGGGCGTACCGATGGTCAAAGCGGGTGATGATTTACCGCAATTGATACTGGATGCTGTAGCAAAGAACGATTTTGAACTGGAAACGGGCGATATCCTGGTGATTGCCAGTAAAATTGTTTCAAAATCCGAAGGACGTACTGTCGCATTAGCCGATGTTACTCCGGGAGAAGAAGCGCTAAAGGTTGCAGGAGAAGTCGATAAAGACCCGCGTATTGTGGAACTGGTGCTGTCAGAAGCAAATGGTATCAGCCGCCAGCGCAAAGGTGTTCTAGTTACAGAGCATCGCCTCGGTTTTGTTTCGGCAAATTCGGGTCTGGATGCGTCGAATGTCGATGATACCAATGCGAATGTATTGTTGCTGCCTCTTGACCCTGATAAAAGTGCGCGGGGAATCCGTGATGCACTGAAAGCAAAAACGGGTCATGATATTGCGATTGTCATTACCGATACGCACGGTAGACCATTCCGCGTCGGCAATACGGGCGTTGCAATCGGTGTTGCCGGAATGCAAGCGGTATGGGATAGACGCGGAGAGCATGATCTCTTCGGACGCGAGATGGTCGCAACTATTCTGGGCTACGGTGATTTAGTGGCATCGGCAGCGCATCTTGTCATGGGTGAAGGGGCAGAAGGTTTACCCCTCGTCTTGATACGCGGCTTAAATTATCCGCAGGGTGATGGTCGGGCAGGTGACTTGAATCGTGACCCTGAGATGGATTTGTATCGCTAAATTTATGGGACGTAACCGTCGCGTCCCCTATGGTCTTACCCGGGGATTACACCGATACTAATCATTAGTTAGAATCAACAGTGACAATACTTAATATATTGGACTTAATAGTTAACGTAGTTCCAATATGATTCCTGTACAATTATAATAGCTGGCTTATCAGAAATGTGAGCTATCGTAGTATGTCCAACGATGTCGCAACTGCCATTCCAATTCTGGAGGCAATTCATCAACGCCGTTCCTTACGCCGTTATCAGCAAGAATCCGTTCCGAAAGCATTAATCGAAACTGTTCTGGAAGCTGGAACATGGGCTCCATCTGCCCACAATCGTCAACCCTGGCGTTTTGCAGTACTACAATCATCTGCGACAAAAGAAGAACTCGCACTGGCAATGGGACAACGTCTGCGCCGTGATCTTGAGCGTGATTTTGTACCGGAAGCAGTCATTACAAAAGATGTTTCGCGTTCTTATGAGCGTTTGACATCTGCACCTGTGTTGATTGTGGTTTGTATGTCGATGCTTGATATGGATAGCTATTCTGATGAGAAACGCAGTCGTAATGAAGAAATCATGGCAATACAAAGTACCGCAATGGCAGGGCAGAACATGTTACTTGCTGCACACGGTACAGGTTTAGCTGCCTGCTGGATGTGTGCGCCGCTTTTTTGCCCTGATATTGTGCGCGAAACCTTATCTTTGCCGGAAGACTGGGACGCACAGGGCATTATCTCAATGGGGTATCCGGCTCAAGAACGAACAAAAACACGCGAATCACTGGAAACGAGGGTCATTTGGCGTTAATAACAGATAGAAATGTTGTTGTCTTAGTCGGGGGTGTCGGGGGAGCAAAACTCGCACTTGGCTTACAACAGATTGTCGCACCGGAAAAACTCACAGTCATTGTTAATACAGGGGATGATTTCTGGCATTATGGTCTGAAAATCTGCCCGGATATTGATACTTCGCTCTACACATTATCAGGGCGGGTCAATAAAGAATTTGGCTGGGGTGTAGCCGACGATTCCAAAACAACCCTGGATGCGCTTAAATCTCTCGGAGAAGACCCCTGGTTCGGACTCGGGGATAAAGATATAGCAACACATCTTTTGCGGACACATCTACTACGGCAAGGGAAAACTCTTACAGAAATTGTCGCTTTGTTAGCCTCCCGTATGGGAATTGATGCGACAATACTACCAATGACCGATACAGAAGTTCCTACAATGGTTGATACTGTTGAACATGGAGAACTTGAATTTCAAGAATATTTTGTGAAATATCGTTGGCAACCGACTGTAAAATCGCTACGTTTCACCAATATTGAATCGGCGACCATGACAGATGCAGTGCAGGGTGCCATTCAGCAAGCAGATGTGATTTTATTCGGACCCTCGAACCCCTGGCTTTCAATCGCACCGATTCTAGCAGTGCCGGGAATGCGGGATAGTTTAATCGCACGGAATATCCCGCGAATTGCAGTCACCCCGATTGTTGAAGGCAAGGCAATTAAAGGTCCGGCAGCTAAATTAATGGCAGAATTAGGGTATGAAGTTTCTGCGCAAACAGTCGCTGAATATTATAGCAATGTTATCACAGGTTTCGTCTATGATCGGCGCGATGTTGACTTCAAACCTTACGAATTAAATAGTGTTTCTTACGATACAATTATGGTAACAGATGAGGACAAAGCACGCCTCGCGGAGCAAATCCTCACATGGTGCAATAACGTGGAGGTTGTATGAGTTTATGGGCAATCATTCCAGTGAAACCATTGAACCGGGCGAAAAGTCGCCTGTCAGAAGTGCTTTCACCGCAGCAACGCTCTGATTTTGCTGAAATGATGTTTCGACGTATGTTAAGGGTGCTGGGGGATGTCCCGCAGGTAACAGGTACACTGGTTATCAGCCGTGATTCAAAAGCACTGTCGATTGCGCGTGATTTTGGCGCAAAAACAGTACAGGAAGGCAGTCCATCCGATTTAAACCCTGCTTTGACCCGTGCGACAGAAGTTGTGCGTTTATGGCGCGGGAATGCTGTGTTGATTTTACCGGCAGATTTACCGTTTATTACCAAAGACGATGTGACCAATATTGCTGAATTAGGCAAATATGGTGAGACAGTCGTCCTTGCTACTGATTATCAGCAGGATGGCACAAATGCGATGCTGGTGCGTCCACCGGGCTTGATTCCCTATAAATACGGGGAAAAGAGCTTTGACCGTCACAGAGTTGCCGCGAAATTGGCGGGTGCGGATGTCAAAATCTATGAATCGGATACCGTTTCGCTGGATATTGATGTGCCGGATGACCTTGAGAAATTCAATAACATGGTTGTTGATAAGCACTTTGAATATCTGATGCCATTTTTACCGGATATGACCGCGTAAGCTATCGCAAAATAGTTGATTTCACAGGGCGCGGGTATTATCCTGCGCTTTTTGTTTATATATAGTCGTCAGTTTTAAGTTATCAGTTTTCAGTTGTGGTAAAGTAGCCCTTCCTGTTGAAATTTCATGGACATGCAGAAGCATGTCCCTACAAAGGTAATTTTGGAAGATTTTTATGCTCAAAATACCGCAAAATGTAGGGACGCGATTCTTCGCGTCCGGGGCGAAATATACAAATTTGAATTTCAACCGACTTTGATAACTTGATTTTTGCTTACTATGGAAATGTAATGTATGGCAGACCGTGTTGCACTTTATTTGCAGGATGATTATTCTCTGCGCGAGTCAATTGATTATGTGAAATATGCCGAAGCACGGGGGTTTGAGGCTGTCTGGCAGGCAGAAACCCGTTTTGTGCGTGATAGTGTGGTGGCTGTGGCGGCATATGCTGCTGTGACCGCCCGTATCAAAATCGGAACGGGTGTGATGAACATTTACAGTCGTCATGCTGCAACGATTGCCTCTGAAATCCTGACTCTCGATGATATTGCGCCTGACCGTATCCTGTGTGGATTGGGTAGCTGGCATGATGAAATTGCCCGGCGGGTTGGCATCAATCGTGGTAAACATCTACTGGCAATGCGGGAAGTCGTGACTGTTTTGCGTCAATTACTCTCGATGCAACGGGTAGTCTATCGCGGACAATTTGTACAGTTAGACGATGTGCAACTTGATGTGACCTCGGGAAATAAAGAACCCCGTAGAGTTCCGCTCTATTTAGGCGCAACAGGCTCAAAAATGATGGCTCTTGCAGGCGAAATCGCAGATGGTGTGTTGCTCAATTACATGGTTTCCCCGAAATATAATCAGATGGCAATTCGTCAAATTGAAATTGGCTTAAAACAGTCCGGGCGCTCGATTTATGACATTGACCGTCCACAATTGATTATGTGCAGCGTACATCAGGATAGGCAGGTTGCGCTGGATATTTCTCGCCGTGTTGTCACACAATTTATCATGCAACAACCGCAATTGATGCGTGCCAATGGTATCCCGCAGTCACTAATAGACGAAGTGACTCAATTGCGTCCCGTGCATCCAGAGCAAATCCGGCAAGTCTCAAAATTGATTCCCAATGACATTGTGCAACTGGTGACGGCATCCGGTAACGTGGAAGATGTTCGTGCCAAAGTGCGGGAATATATTCGTTCCGGCGCAACCTGCCCGGTATTGTATCCACTGAGCCGCGATGTACGCGCATTGATTGATGCCTTTGCATCTGGTTATTCACGATAGCCCTTGCTATAGTCATTTCTTAATCATCGCTGGCTACTATCATGAATTTATGACTGAACTCCTACACAACAAACGCTTCATCTGGATACTATTCATTGCTATTGCGATTGCTACGCTGGCAATGTATGTCTGGACGAGCCTTGATGCAGGAGAGGGTAATCTCCTGATGCCCCTCGATGATGTCTACATTCACTTTCAATATGCGCGTCAGATGGCGCTCGGACACCCCTATCAATACAATTTGATTGACCCGCCGACCTCCGGTGCAACCAGTCTGATTTACCCTTATTTGCTGGCGATTGGCTATCTCATCGGCTTCAAAGGATTGTGGCTTGGTTTATGGGCTATGATACTCGGCACAATTGCGCTAATTATTGCAATGTGGGCAGTCTATCGACTATGTAACGCGCTGGATGTTCCGCAATGGCTAAGTTTGTTCACAGCAGTCACATTTGGTTTGACGGGGTCGATTGGCTGGCATTATATGTCAGGGATGGAAACGGGCATCACCATCACCCTGACACTTTTGACCTTGTTATTTGTCATTGAAAAACGTTTAACGCCATTTCTTATAGTCAGTACCCTGTTGACCATTACCCGCCCCGAAGGTGGACTTGTAGCCGCAATTGCCGCCGGAACGATGTTCTTGCGTCTATGGGATGATTTCGGCGCGGATGAAAAACACCCCGCAAAACGAAAATACCTGCTCTTACTTGCAATACCTGTGCTGGCAATCGGATTACAACCGCTTGTCAATTTACTCATCACAGGGACAACTGTCGCAACTGGTAATCAAGCAAAGTCAATTCTAGCAACTGTCCCGCAGGATTACGGCGTAATTTTCGGGCGTCTATGGGATAATTTCAGCCGCATGTGGATTGAATTTGTCACCGGATATGATGCGCGGGAAGGGCGTGGCTGGTATCTCCCGATTTTCACCGGATTAATCGGTTTATTCGCTATCCCATTATTGATGCTCAAGAAAAATTATCGTCTTGTGGGATTAATGCTGCTCGGATGGTTTCTCATTCTGACTGCGGCTGTCAGTACACTGGATAATGCGTTCTGGCATTTCAAACGCTATCAAATGCCGATGCTGGCACTATTTTCCCCGCTGGCGGCATGGGTTGTTGCCGATGGATTAAAACGTTTCCCGAAAATGCGTTATATTGTCTATGGATTTGATGGCATCGTCGTGCCAATTTTTGTGATTTTACTGCTGGTGCAATTTCAGCATTATCACGCGATGAACGTCAGCTATGTCTATCAGCAACCGTATCAAATGGGACTCTGGTTACGTGATAATACGCTGGAAGAAGCAGTAATTGCCGTGCATGATGTTGGCTTGATGCGTTACATCGGCGAACGCAGCACCCTCGATATGGTCGGTCTGACAACACCCGGTGCGGCATCTTACTGGCGCAATGGACCCGGTAGCGTCGCAGAATTTCTGATTAACAATCAACCGGATTATATTGCCAGTTATGGACGTGGACATGGCTACGGATTGGCATATTTAGCGGATACCTCACTCTATGAAAATCAACTTGCCGATTTCACCATTTCCGACTGGCAACCACACCTGAATGTCGCTCTCGCTGCTGATTCACAGGGCATTTATCAGCCGGATTGGGAATCATATTATGATGTCGGGCAATTTACTGAATATTCGGAATATCACTTAGGACAACCTTCATTTTATCGACTTAATGTTGCTGACATCGTCTCTGAAAACCAATTCAATTATCAGTGGCATACGACTGGCAATATAGGCTTTAACACTGAGGTTCGTGATATGAACTATCGGTATATGGCATGGGTTTCCATACCTTTTACTGATGCCTTTCGATTAATCAATGAATCCGAGAGTTTCACATTTGAAAACATTAATACCTCATCCGATGCATTGTTGATTACACGGGTTCATGCTGCAAATAGCGGACAACTCGAAATTTTCTTAAATGGGGAATATTATCAAACCCGCGTCATAACAGAAAATCCGGGTCAGTGGCTCGATTTACCAACCTTAATTCCTTCTGAATTGCTGACAGAAATCCTGCAAATTGAAATTCGACCGACTGTCCCTGATGGTTTTTACATGCCAGCCTATCATCAACTAATGCAGGGCGATTATCCAGAATTTTCTTTTCATCAAGATTATGTAGCCAGTTTTCAGGATGATAGATTACGACTTGTGGAAGCAGCCCCCTTTTTTACAGATAGGTTTGGTTTTCAAGTCAGATTAGCATGGGAAACAATCGGCGGTGAAGGCGATTATCGCTTATTTATTCACCTTTATGATGACACATCACAACCGCCTGTTGCACAGCGTGATGGCTATCTAAACAGCAATACCTGGAATAGCGCTGGTTCACAGACACCAGGTAATTTGCTTTCCGGCGAATTTACAGACGTATTTATAATAGATACATCCAATCTTGAACCCGGCACATATCAACTGGCGATTGGCTTCTATAACCCGAACGACCCCACAGACCGTCTCATCCCTGAAAGTGATGTCTATGAAGTCACACCCGATGGGCGTCTATGGCTTGGCGAAGTGGAGATTGAATAAGATATGGCAGATGACCACCGCGCTGTTTATCAGGCACTGCTTGAAGCATCCGAACAGAGCATTCCCTCGGCTTTAGCGACTGTTCTCTCTACAAACGGCTCTATCCCCCGGCACGCTGGCTCTAAAATGCTGATTTACAGTGATGGCAATATCGTCGGGACGATCGGTGGCGGAAAAATGGAATCCGAAGTGATTGCTGCCGCAAAAGAAGTCATTTCCTCCGGCGAACCCCGCACAGAAACGTACACCCTCAACAGTATTGCTAATGGAGACCCCGGTATCTGCGGCGGTACAGCGACGATTTTCATTGAAGCGGTTGCCGTTTCTCCGACATTGTTAGTTGTCGGGGGAGGGCATGTTGGCAAAGCACTGGCAGAACTTGCTAAGTGGATGGGTTATCGTGTGGTATTATCAGATGACAGAGAAGCCTATTGTAACAAGGATTATGTCGCCGGACTCGATGGGTATATCGTCACAAAACCGGAGCAAATCACTGAAAAAATTAAGATAACGTCATATACTTATGTTGCAACGGTGACACGTGGCTTGCCAGTAGACGAAAAATTATTGCCACAACTGGTTAAATCGGATGCGGCGTATATCGGCTTAATCGGTAGCCGGAGACGTTGGGCAATTACGGCAAAGGCTCTACGGGAAAATCAAGGCTTATCGGACACTGAAATCGAGCGGATTCATTCACCGATAGGCTTAGAATTAGAAGCAGAATCGCCTAAAGAAATTGCACTCAGTATCATGGCGGAAATTACCATGTTGCGGCGCGGTGGTACAGGTCAGCCAATGAAATGGCATGGTCGATTAGACGAATTAGAGTAAATATATATTTCGGATGCGATCTCATCCGGTAAAAACGAAATGAACTAGTTCAGGAACATATTGTGGTAAAAATTTTAGTTGTCAGCGATACCGAGATGCCACAGTTGCACAATGCAGCGAATCTGCGGCGACGCTATAATGATATTGATCTGGTACTGAGTTGTGGTGATATGCCCGCAGCTTATCTTGACTTTATCAGCACCATCCTCGGTAAGCCCATGATGTTTGTGCGCGGCAATCACGATGAAATGTATGACCAGACCCCGCCGGGTGGAATTAATCTCCATGAAAAATTTGTAACCTTCCAGGGCGTAACATTCATCGGTTTAGAAGGGTCTATCAAATACAACAAAGGCACGATTCAATATACGCAGTTAGAAATGCACCAGAAAGTTGTCAAATTAGCGCCGCAATTGCGTTTCCGTCGCTGGCGTAAAGGACACGGCGTTGATGTATTTGTGGCTCATTCACCGCCGCGTGGTATCCATGACATTGAAGATGATTATCCACACCGGGGCTTTGACGCCTTTATTAAATTTATGGACTGGTATCGTCCGCGATATTTGCTACACGGACATGTTCACACCTGGGATAGACGCAAACAGACCGAAACTGAATACAAAGATACGACTGTTTTGAATATTAACCCGTATACTGTTCTTGAAATAGACCCTCTGGATAAGGCATGAGTTATTCACATAAAGCAATTCGTAGTCGCCTCGACAGCAAAAATCCTGATGAACGCCGTGTCGCCGCAATCATGATTGGCAAAGCACGAAAATACGAATTTATGGATGATCTATCTGACTTATTGCTGGATGATATTCATGCCGATGTGCGTTCGATGGCAGCATTTGCGATGGATTTACTCGGGAGTGCGGAGTCTGTTCCGGTGCTGGTCAAAGCAATATATGATAATTCATTTGATGTTCGCAGTAATGCGGGATGGGCACTGGTACACATCGCAAAACGCATTATGCCGCAACTGGTGATTCCCGATTTGATAGATGTGCTACAGGATGAAGATAATCCACATGCCCAACAGATGGCATATCTGGTGCTGGCACGGATTCCCGATGATATGGCGCGGACTGCGATTGAAAATTATTGGGATTAAGCCAGGTCGTGCTATACTATCGACTTTAACAGCTTGAATTGATACAGGCAGCGAACAACTATGTGGACACAGTATCACAGCGTCAGCAGCATCGAAGAAGCATTACAACTCCTCAATGAGCATCAAGAGCGTGCGCGGATTATTGCGGGTGGCACAGATATTTTGCTTGAAATGGAACACGGCAAACGTCCCGGTGTTGATGTTCTGATTGACATAACACGTATCCCTGGCTTGGATGACAGTCGCTTAGAAAATGGCAAAGTGACACTCGGGGCACTGGTTAATCATAATCATGTGGTTGGCAGTGACATCATCCGGCAGTATGGATTGCCACTGGCACAGGCATCCTGGGAAGTGGGAGCACCGCAAATTCGTAACCGGGCAACAGTTGCCGGAAATGTGATTACAGGCTCATCTGCCAACGATACGATCACCCCGTTAATGGTTTTAGGTGCAGAAGTCACTCTCGCGTCGGTCAATGGTGAACGAACTGTCGCTCTCAAAGATTTTTATACCGGATTACGCAAAACAGTCATGCGTCCTGATGAAATGCTGACCTCGATTTCTTTTCCTGCGATGCAAGCGACTCAGCAAGGTGTCTTCATCAAATTAGGATTGCGTCGCGCACAGGCAATTTCAGTCGTGAATTGTGCTGTCTTAGTCGATAAAGATGAAAATGGCGTTATCACAGAGGCAGCCATAGCTCTCGGAAGTGTTGCCCCGACGATTATTCGTGTACCGGATGCTGAAAACTATCTGGTTGGCAAAACATTATCACAGGAAACAATTTCAGAAGCAGCGCGACTTGCCGGTGCAACACCGACGCCGATAGATGATGTTCGCAGTACGGCAGAATATCGCAGCGAAATGGTGAAAGTGCTTGTTGCACGGGCTTTACGTAAACTGGCACTGGATTCCACTCTCGATACATTGCCTCAAAATCCGGCGATGTTATGGGGCGAAAATCAGGCACGGGTAAATGGCAATGCACTCCCACAACCAATCTTGCATGATAGTAAACGGGTTATCGAAACCACTGTAAACGGGAAGTCACTTACAATTAACGGCGGTCAAACAAAATCTTTGTTAAACTGGTTGAGAGACTATGCCGGATTAACAGGTAGCAAAGAAGGGTGTGCCGAAGGGGAATGCGGCGCATGTACAGTCTTTCTTGATGATGTCGCGGTGATGTCCTGTATGGTCGCTGCACCACGCGCACACGGCGCAACAATTATCACGGTTGAAGGTCTGAAAAATAGTGATCGTCTGCATCCAATTCAAGATGCCTTTATTCAAACCGGGGCTGTCCAATGTGGTTACTGTACACCGGGCTTTATTATGTCGGGGGCAAAGTTGCTGGAAGAACATCCACAACCGTCTCAGGAACAGATTCATCAGAGTATTAGTGGCAATTTATGCCGTTGTACAGGTTATTATAAGATCATTGATGCCTTCCATGAAGCAAGTAAAAAATCGAGTGATTAAGGAGTAGAAAATGAGTTCACAGGGTAAATATAAAGTCGAGAAGAAAGACCCGCTAAGACCGCTTTTACCGATTATCGGTATCATTATCCTGATCATCGCAGGAACTGTTGGCTGGTTTTCCTCACCGATATTGATTGAATGGGTTGCCGATGTGCCTGTGGTTCAGATACCGGCGGCTTTAGAAAACGACCCGGAAATGTTCCGCATTCTGGTCTCGGTTGCGATCTTTTTTGTGATTGTAGCTGTATTCTCCACGATTTATGCCTTGTTTGCACCGAAACCTGAAAAACTCGTTTCGGAATCTTCGCTCAAGCAGGAACGCCTTGCCATAGAGCAAGAACGTAAACGTAGCAAACTCCGTAAGCGCAAAATGCGTGCCCGCATGAAAGAAGGCACGAAAAAAATGGACGAAATTTAACCATTCACAGGGATATACACACACACAGGAAGGAGAACAGGCGGCTAGAAGGTATTAGTCGCCTATTTTGTCTATGGATAGAACTGTTCCAAAAACAGGCGGCGAAGAAATTCAACTTTACATGCGGACGTATTATTCCGTTTTGCGTTCGAGCGGCACGATTCGCATTGATACACTCGTGGAAAGCCACATGGCGATGCACTCATCGTTGCATGTGGACGCTCATGAACTAGCACCGGATGTCTCAGCATTGTTATACAGTGCCCTGCGTGTACCTGCCTGTATCCGTGAAACAACCACTGTTTTAATCGGTCAAACCGAGCAATCTTTTGTGGATGCCGGATACAATGACATTCGCGACTGGGAACGGGTATTTGCGCCGGGGCGTCGTCGTAGAATGCACTTCGATGGCGATTCAACCCTGGTAGTATACATTGCAAGCCGTTCTGATATTGATGACCTGATTCCCATCTTGACGGCGTATCAAATCGAGTGGAACAAGCTCCATATGCTGCTCAAAGATACAACTTCGCGTAAATTCCTCGAAGACCATCGCGACAAAACAACCCGCCTTAATCCCGATGAAATTGATGCACTGGCAAAATTACTCAAGATGAATCACAGTGATTTGCAACGTCTGGAAATTGTCTGGCACGATAATTTTGTGGAAACCATGTTGCAGGTAGCAGCAGAGGTCAAAGACTTCGGGATTAAGATGATTTCCGGTTCGCTGGCAGATTACCGCCGGGCAACAGCGTCATGGTGGGATGAGATGCGCCAATCGGTTTTAGAAGCAGGGGGACCCGATGTTGAACAACGTCCGGTCTATTTTGTTTCCAGCAATACGCACGCACTGGTCAATCTGCTGACAGGTTTTGCCAATCGCTATGAAGAAAGTCTGGTTGATTACGTTAAAAAATACAATCACGAAGCTCTTTTAGCCGAGTATGAAGATATTCGTCAGAGCCCACACAAGAGCCTGGAGAATTTCCTCTACTATGTACTGGGCAAATTCTTGAGCGATGAAGCCAATGCAATCGAGACACTGCGCGAGGTTGAACGCAATGTCGGGATTTATCGTGTTCCCAACAAACATGGCTTTGAGATCGAAGCACAAATCATAGATTTAGGCGCACTTGAATGCGAGTGGATAGATACCCGCTTGAGCGATGTGATTGATACAGCAACCTTCGCAAAAAGTAATGCGCTGATTCTCAATATTGATTATCCGCTCGGGATGGCTGCTTACGAAATGCTGAGCCGTATCACCGAACGTAGCACGAGTCGCTTGCAGGGTGTTTATATCATGGGCAAAGCCGCGACACTCAATGGTAGAGTAGGCGATGTGATGATTCCCAATGTGATTCACGATGAACATTCGCAAAACACCTATCTCTTCGATAATTGCTTTGGCGCGGATGATGTCAAACCCTATATGGCATGGGGCAATGTACTGGATAATCAGAAAGCGATTACAGCATTAGGTACATTCCTGCAAAACCCCGGTTATATGACTGTTTTTTACAGAGAAGGCTATACGGACATCGAAATGGAAGGTGGACCCTATCTCTCGGCGGTCTATGAGGCTTTCCGACCCAAACGTCATCCATCCGATGAAATTGTGAATCTGTATCAAGTGCCCTTTGATATTGGTTTCCTGCATTATGCCTCCGATACGCCGATGAAAAAGGGACATAACCTCGGAGCAGGAAGCATGAAATTTACAGGCATTGAGCCGACCTATGCTACATCAATCGCGATTTTGCGGCGTATCTTCAAGAAAGAAACCCGGCGATTAAGCTAATTTGCTCTGAAATATTGAACTTTCCTTGATTTATCCCCGTAAAACAGAGTACACAATAAATCAAGGAAAGGTTCTTATGACAAAAATTGTTTGCTCGACCACGCATCTCTACCACTACGTTTTCAACGAAGAATCGGATACTTTGGCATCTATGCTGGAAATCGGGATGCGTCCACTGTCTCATTTTCCTGAAAGTGAACGCTGGAAGAAAATTCAAGAACATATTCCCGGGATGTTCAAGAATTTGTATGAAAACTTTGTCCAGTCCGTCATTCAAAAGCCTTACAGTAACTCCGGTATTTTTGTCACTCCGATAGATTTTTATCGTTTGCCGGGCACATATCTCCATGACAAAACCCGCATTGCGATTCCAGTAGCATCCCTTGACCCCGGATGGTCAGCGATAATGTATGTTTTAGATGATGAACGACACTCGCTAGCACTTAATCAGGAGACCTTTCAATCGGCTGCTGAAATCTGGCATGAAGATATGGTACGCGAATGGTTCGGGAAAGATAAATCAAAAGTATTTTTCTATGTACCGCAGGTCGTGACCTATCAACCGGATGGCATTCCCATCACAGAGGACTTTATCGAAACACCATCGCATTAAGAATTACTGGCAATTTCTCTAAAATAAGGCATCATTGTGGGATGATGTCTTTATTTTTGGGGAAAATTTATGTCTGACAACGAAACTATCATTATAGGACAATCAATCAAACGCATTGATGCACCGGGTAAAGTGACAGGTGAAACAGCTTATCCCGGGGACATTGATATAGAAGGGCAGTTGTGGCTCAAAATCAAATTTAGCGATCGTGCTCATGCCCGTATATTGAATGTTGATTCATCGGCAGCGCTTGCACTGGATGGTGTTGTCGCTGTTTATACGTCGCTGGATATTCCGGTCAATGAATATGGATTGGTGATTAAAGACCAGCCTGTTATCTGTGGACCCGGCAGCGATATTCCAGGAACAGATGTTGTACGAACGTATATGGACTATGTTGCTGTGGTGGTTGCTGAAACACCTGAAATTGCCGCAAAAGCAGTTGATCTGGTCAACGTCGATTACGAAGACCTCACGCCTGTTTTTGACCCCGAAGAGGCGATGCTAGAGGGTGCGCCGCAGTTACACCCCGATACGCCGGAAAATATTTTGTCGCGCTATCGCATTCGGCGAGGGGATGTAGCATCAGCATGGGAACAATGTGATGTCATTGTCGAAGATACTTATGTCACCACCTGGCAGGAACACGCCTATTTACAACCGGAAGCCGGACTCGGATACATTGATGATGAAGGTCGTGTGACGGTCGTTGTAGCCGGACAGTGGAATCACGAAGATTTGTGGCAAATCAACCATGCTCTTGATTTACCGGAAGAAAAAGTTCGCGTGATTTATCCGGCAATCGGTGGCGCATTCGGTGGACGTGAAGATATGTCCGTTCAGATTGTGCTGGCATTAGCTGCCTGGAAATTGCAACGTCCTATCAAAACACAATGGTCACGCGAGGAATCAATCCTCAATCACCATAAACGTCATCCCATTACCGTTCATGCTAAATGGGGCGCGACAAAAGAGGGTAAAATCCTCGTCGCAGAAAATCGTGTTGTCGGTGATGCCGGGGCATACAATTACACCTCGAATAAAGTGATGGGTAACGCCCAGTTGACCAGTACAGGTGCTTACGAAATCCCGAATATTCATGTTGATACCTATGCTGTCTATACCAACAATGTGCCCTGTGGCGCTTTTCGTGGATTCGGTGCATTACAGGCGATTTTTGCCGCTGAAGGTCAGGTGAATAAGCTGGCAGAGGCACTCGGCATCGAACCGCTAGAATTACGTCGGCGTAATGTGTTTAAAGAAGGCAGTTTGCAAAGTACAGGCACACCCCTTCCGGCAGGTGTCTCGATGGATAAAGTGCTTGACCAATGTGGCTTAGAATCATACTGGCAAGAAAATTCAGATGGCACGTTTGAAGCATTTTCTGTGGCGCAACCATCCGACCCGACAAAACGACGCGGCATCGGTTTTGCCTGTGGTTACAAAAATATCGGTTATAGTTTCGGGTTCCCTGAAAATTCCTGGGCGGGTATCGAATTACACGGAAAAGCAGAAATCAAAGAAGTTGTGCTGAGAATCGGCGGTGCGGATGTCGGACAGGGCGCACACACTGCTTTCATGCAAATGGCAGCCGAAGCAGTCGGTGTTCCCTTTGAAAAAGTGAAAATCATCGCATCAGATACAGCTTTTCATGGCTCATCCGGTAGTGCCTCTGCATCTCGCTTGACTTTCATGTCCGGCAATGCGATACGTGGCGCAGCAGAAAAAGCCCTCGAAAAATGGCAATCGGAAGAACGTCCGGCTATCGGAGAATATACCTATCGTCCGCCGAAAACCACACCATTCGACCCGTTGACCGGACGCAGTGAACCGAATTTTGCTTATGGCTATGTTGCACAGGCAGTTGAAGTCGAAGTTGATATTGAAACCGGGCAAATTCAGGTGCTAAAAGTGGTCAATGCCAGTGATGTCGGTAAAGCCATTAACCCGAAACTGGTCGAAGGTCAAATAGAAGGCGCTGTCGCACAGGCGCTCGGTTATTCACTGATGGAATATCTGGTCAGCGAAGAAGGGCGTATCAAGAATCCCTACCTCTCAACCTATCTGATTCCGACTGTTTTAGATGTGCCGCTTGAGGTGAAATCGGTCATTTTAGAATATCCTGACCCGATAGGTCCCTGGGGTGCAAGAGGCATGGCAGAAATGCCGATGTTGCCATTGTTACCTGCAATTGCTGCTGCTGTTCACAATGCAACAGGCGTCTGGATTAATCAGCAACCTCTGACACCGGATAAAGTCGTGAAGGCATTACGTCAGCAGGGTATTGGCGTTATATAGAATTTCACAATTACATGATAGAATAGAGGGGCAAGCCATCAAAAAATTGTCCCGGATATATCATGAGACTCAACGAAGCTTTTGAAGTCGTGCGCGGCGATGTTGTCGCATTCATAGGTGCGGGTGGTAAAACATCGGCATTAATCGGTCTGGGCTACGAGTTGTTCGATAAGCAATGGCGTGTGCTGGCGACAACGAGTAGCTCTATTCAGGAAGAACAGTTGCAATTGATGCCGCACGCCATGCGTTATGATGCTAATCCCGATGAAATTTCGGAAGCATTATCCGAACATGGCTTTGTATTCCTGTACGAGTCGATTCGTGACGGGGTTGTCTACGGACCCGCTATCACATGGACACGTCAGGTACTGGATACGATTGACAGTGATATTTTGTTGATCGAAGCTGATTCTGCGAATGGACTTCCACTAAAAGCACCCCTGCAAGATCAACCTCATATTCCCGCCGAAGCAACGATAGTCGTTTCGATTGCATCTCTGAGCGCACTCGATAAGCCGCTTGATGCTGACCATGTTTATAATCCTGAACCAATGATAGAAAAATATGGTTTTTACGAAGGGGGTAATGTCCGCTCGGCATGGATTGCACAAATTTTACGGGATGAAGAATTTGGTTTGCGGGGCATTCCAGAAAAAGCGCGTGTTGTTGTCTTTGTGAACCAAACGCCGGAAGTCGGTTATTTACGCGGACGGGCACGTCTTATTGCAAAAATGGTACTGCAATCATCGCGTGTGCGTAGTGTTGCTTTAGGCTCGGTGCGCGCGGCAAATCCGGTTTATGAATTACAACGCTCTGTCGGGGCGATTGTGCTGGCAGCAGGGCAAGCATCCCGCATGGGACAGGCTAAAGTTTTACTCCCCTGGACAAAACAACACACGATTATTGAACACATCATTCATCAGTTAATTCGGGCGAGAATAGAGCATATCAATGTGATAACTGGCTGGTATGCCGATGACGTTAAAAAATTAGTCAAGGCGATGGGCGCAAAACCTGTACACAACCGTGCCTACAAAACAGGCGAAATGGTCTCATCACTCAAAGCTGGAATACGGTCGATGCCGGATAATGTCGCGGCTATACTGGTTGTCTTAGGCGATCAACCCCGCATTCAGCCAAAAGTGATTTATGAGGTGATGAAAGCCTACGCGGAAGGTCAGGGTGATCTAATAGCCCCGAGCTATCAAATGCGAAGAGGACATCCCATTCTCATCGGGCGTAAATACTGGTCAGAATTGCTGGAACTCCGCAATTATCAGTCACCCCGTGAGGTGATTAATGCCCATGCTGATGAAATTACCTATATCAACGTCAATACCGACAGCGTCCTGCGAGATGTCGATACACCTGAAGATTATGAAGCCGAACGTAGACGTGCCGGATTCAATAAGTGATTAATTGCCTTTACGCGCCTGTTTGAGCAGTGCCTGAATCTCATCCGGTGTGAATTTGGCACTCTGCAAGACTTTTGAGCGCAAGGTTGATGGGGCACGCAATGTTCCTCCGTGTGCATCATCGCGGATAGCATCCGAGTGTTTCATCGGTGTCACGATAATCAGGACTTCGTTCTGGCGAATGATATAGTCACTGGATGGGGCATACATAAAATGATTGCGATCTTCCTGTCGAATGCCAATAACACCTGCATCATAATTCTTGCCGAGACGTAACTCACTGATTGTTTTACCAATCCACACAGAATCCTCTTCCATGTAAATTTCAGTTGTTTCCAGCCCGGTGCGATAATTATAGAGAACCGCACTCAGGAAACCACTGAGTTCAGGACGTGTGGTGGTCAATAAGACAAAACGCGCCGCCACATGGAAAGGACTTACCACGCGGTCTGCTCCGGCGAGTTCCAATTTTTCAATCATATCATCTGTATTGGCGGTAGTCGTAATGAGAAGGCGCTTGTTCATAGAACGACTGGTAATCACAGTCAAAACAGCATCGGCTTTTTTATCGAGCGCCACCATGATTGCCTGGGCACGTTTGACTCCCGCTTTGAGCAGCGTTTCTTCACTGGACGGGTTGCCATGCACGACTCTAAATCCGCGTTTGATGAGTTCACTGGTCATTGTGTTATCACTGCTGATAATCACAAACGGGCGTGTCGGGTCAAGCCTGGAAATTGCGCTCCGGGCAACTCTATCATTCGCGCAAATGATAAAATGCCGGGACATCTCTTCGATTGCTTCTTCGGCTTCGACCAGAGAATAAGTTTTGTCACTTCGCATCGGGGCTTGATGATAAGGGAGTGGTTGCCATAGAGCGAGGCGTGTTTTGCGTTTTCCTTCACCGCGACATGCTTTTTGAAGTTCCTGAATATTTTCCGAGGGAGCGACCACGAGCAAAATCTCATCTTCTTCAAGAACATGCTGGTCTGCCGGAGCATAGCCATAATTCGCATCATCATAACGGATTCCGATTGCTCCTGCATCATAATCATGGCGCAATTTCAGTGAACCGATTGTTTTGCCTATCCAGGGCGAACCATCATGTATTTGCAATTGCGTTAGACGATAATCAGTGGCATGTTCGAACATCAAGCCATTAAAAAAGGCATTTACCGCCGGACGGAAAGTCGCATTATTGAGAAATTGCCCGGAAGTGTCAAAGGGATTCAAAACATTGGTAGCCCCTGCACGGACAATTTTGCGCCCGAGGTCATCATCCATCACTGCTGCTGTAATATGAATTGTTGGAATCAGCGCATGAGCCGTCAGCACAGAAAGCAGTGTTTCGGTATCATCATCCAGCATGACCATCATTGCCTGGGCACGTTTGATTCCCGCATCCATCAGCACATCATCGACTGTGGGGTCGCCTTTGATAACCAGCAAACCTGAATCTCGCATCCGTTCAGCGTAACCATCATCTTTGGTGACGACAACCAGAATATCGAGAATGGTGGATTGTGTCTGAAACATGTTAATCATGGAGTGACTAAATTTTTTGATGGGATTGCGTAACCAGAGAACGTGCCCATCTTCATCATCACCAAAAATGCCATCTAAGAAACGGTCAATCGGGCGGTATTGTGTTGCCCGGATCGTATCGCGACGGACATTCGCCCCCTGCAACAAATATTCAATGGTACGATCAACCATTTCGCCCATGCCGCAGATAATATAATGATTTGAGAGACCTTCGATCTTTTTCTGTGTGATGCGGCGGGTGCGTGCCTGGCGTAAAAGGGGACTGGTGAAGAATTGAATAAACGCCTGACCTGCGAATGCGAAAGCACTCAAGCCGGAAATTGCCAGTCCGACACTGAATAATTTCCCGGTGGTGTCCTCGGGGGTTAAATCACCATAGCCAATCGTTGAAAGGGTAATCACCGTGACATAGAAGGAGTCAACTAATGACCATCCTTCGATCCACATATATCCGGCAGTGCCCATCGGTATGATGACAAGAAACAATATCAGGGCGATGCGTAATTGGCGTTGAAGGTCATTCACAGTATATCCATTCCAGGAATGTGCAGACTAATGTTGGAAATAGTATACTCAATTTAACCGAACTGTCAGGTTTTTCGGGGCAAGAAAGTGGTATGAAAAATCAAATAACCGGATTTCTAGCCCTTAAACCATTTAATCAGCTTGCCAACAATGCTCTTTTTGTTGCTGAGGGCTTGCTTGTATTCCATCTGAAGTTGATTGGTGAGATGTTCGAGCTCTGCGATTCGCATTCTCGCGCCATTGACAATCACCCAATCATCATCCACCGCACGCAAATCACGGGGACGACGATTATATAGTTTTTCGTAAGCTTCTGCGTAGCGGTGCATCACGTTATTGGTGCTTTGAATGCTTGCCATTCCTGTACATCTCCATAACACCGGAATATTTATTACACATTATAACAGTGAAAATCTTTTCTGTCATTATAAAAAGTATAAACAACCGGTATGGTTTTGGTTTACTGATTTTGTATAATCAACCCATTATAACCCCGAAGGATAAAATATGGATTACACAACTGCTGATTATGAAGCAGCGATTGCTGTCATAAAAGAGCATACCGATATTATACCTGAAATTGGACTCGTATTGGGTTCAGGTTTAGGCACGCTTGCCAACGAAATCGAAAATGCCACGATCATTCCCTATGAAAAAATTCCGGGATGGCCTCTTTCGACTGTGCATGGACACAGTGGCAATCTTGTTATCGGCACACTTGAAGGCAAAAAAGTGGTCGCACAACAGGGACGCGCTCATTTTTATGAAGGCTATACGATGAAACAGGTGACGTTCCCGATTCGCATTATGCACCTGCTGGGCGTCTCAACCGTGATTTTGACCAATGCCGCCGGAGGGGTAGACTCCTCATTCAATGTTGGTGATGTCATGCTGATTAACGATCATATCAATTTGCCAGGTCTAACAGGTAAAAATCCACTGATGGGACCCAATGATGATAGTGTGGGACCTCGTTTTGTCGGATTAGCGCAAGCCTATGATCGCGCCCTTCGTGAGAAAGCCCGTGAAGTAGCTCAAACCTACGATATTCCGATGCACGAGGGAACTTATGCGGCGGTTTCAGGTCCAGCCTTTGAAACCCCTGCGGAAATTCGTATGCTACGGGTGATCGGCGCGAATGCTGTTGGCATGTCTACCGTACATGAAGTACTGGTTGCCCGGCACGCAGGATTACGTGTGATGGCTTGTTCCGGTATTACCAATAAAGCTATCGACAAAGTGGACAGTGACTTCGAAACCAACCATGAAGAAGTGCTGGAAGCTGGAAAAGTAATCGTTCCGCGTCTGACCACTATTCTGAAAGGTGTGTTGAAAGACTTTCCTGCATGAGAGGCATTTTCTTTTTACTTGATTGGATAGCGCAACCCTTTTACATTTTGCTGGGCGTTGTCGCGGCATGGTATTTTTACCGTCTGCTACAGGCACGCAGTGAGATGGGGGCGACCTACTTTGAATTGGAACGAGATTTAGCCCGTCGTCGTCAGGTGAATGCCCTGACTACGATAGTCGTTGCGGCTGAAATCGGGATTTTGTTACTCGGTGTTCAGGTGCGTGCCGTGCCATTTCTGGAAGCCGAACGTGATTTAGATGAAATGATGCAAGTTCAAGTTGGTGCTACTCAAGATGTGCCATTTGCGACTGATACGCCATCCGCATCTAACAATAGCGGTCTCAATCTCGAAATTGGAACACCAATTGGAGATGACCCGGATATTATTGTGTTGACACCAACACCAACACCAACACCTGTTGGCACAATTGTTCCCAATGCACCTCCTGCAACCGGCTGTGAAGATTCACGCGCATTTTTGGAAGTTCCGGCAAATGGTCAACGGGTACTCTCTCCGATTGTTGTACGGGGAACAGCGTTTACAGAAAACTTCTCCAGCGCAAAACTCGAAATATCGGGTCCCACAACGAATGGGCAGTTCTGGGTTGTCAGTAATGTCGATAGCCCTGTACCGGATTTGAGTGATTTCAGTCAATTTTCGCCAGCCTTGTATGAAGAAGGCGTGTATCAATTCCGCTTGATGGTTTTTGATATTAGCGCGAATCTGGTTGCATCCTGTCAGGTGAATATTTATATCAGTGATCCACCTGCTGCTGCGACCCCGACACCCGGAGGCTAGCTTGCGTCCAACGATTGGTATTATCGGGGCAGGTAAGGTTGGCAGTACATTAGCACGTCTTTTATATAAGACTGGATACGAGATAACAGCAGTCTATAGTCGGACACCAGAAAAAGTCCGTGCATTGGCTGAAAAAACCGATGCAACAATTGCAAATCAACTATCGGATGTCGTCAAAAATGCGAACCTTATTTTGCTGACTGTCTCTGATGATGCTATTGAAACAATTGCTACAGAACTCGCATCGTGTGATTGGCAGGGAAGGGCAATTGTGCATACCTCCGGCGCGGCAGGAATTGAAAAATTACAATCTTTAGCTGATGCTAGCGCGATGGTCGGAAGTTTGCATCCTGCTTTCCCTTTTGCAGATGTTGAATCAGCAATGGAAAAATTAGCCGGGGCAAGTTTCGCAGTTGAAGCGCCGGACGGACAGTTAAAAATCTGGTTGCAGGACATTGTCGTCGCACTTGATGGACAGGTTATTCTGATTCCAGAAGGTAAAAAAGCCCTGTATCATGCAGCACTGGTGATCGCCAGCAATTACACGGTCACGCTCTATGCGATTGCACAGCAAATGCTAAAAAATTTAGATGCAGACTCAGAAGCAATAGACAATGCTTTGACGACGCTTGTACAGGCAACGGTAGAAAATATCGCGTCACAGGGAATTCCTGATGCACTCACGGGACCCTTATCGCGTGCAGATACAGGCACAATACAATCACATCTAGCTGCAATAGACGACTACACACTCGCTACAGCTTATATTGCACTGGCACGATTGTCTTTTCCGATGCTACAGCAACGGGGCATCAACACACACTTAATTGAGAAGCTCTTGCAGGACTCACACAATGAAACGTCTCACGATTCGTAATATCCAGAAAATGAAGGATGACGGTCAGCGCATCACCATGTTGACTGCCTATGATGTCACAAGCGCCCGTATCGCAGAAGCAGCCAATGTGCCGATGCTCTTAGTAGGGGATACCCTCGGGATGGTTGTGCAGGGGCATGATTCGACCATTCCCGTAAAATTGGAGCATATGATTTATCACGCTGAAATTGTAACCCGTGTGACAGAGCGTCCCTTTGTTGTCGGTGATTTGCCATTCATGACCTATAGCATCAGTGTTGAACAGGCACTCGAAAATTCCGCAAAATTGATGCAGGAATCTGGCGTTAGTGCGGTCAAATTGGAGGGTGGTGAAAATTTTGCCCCCACAATCAAGCGCATTACCGATGCGGGTATTCCTGTGATGGCGCATATCGGACTCACCCCGCAGAGCGTCAATCAATTTGGCGGTTTCCGTGTCCAGGGCAAACAATTGGATTCTGCACGCCAACTGATTCGCGATGCTCAAGCCGTTCAGGATGCAGGAGCATTTGCTGTTGTGCTGGAGCTTGTCCCGGCGAGATTATCGGCACTTATCACAGAAAAACTGGATATTCCAACAATCGGCATCGGCGCAGGGATCGGATGTGACGGACAGGTACAGGTATTTCACGATATTCTGGCACTGTTCGATGATTTCATCCCCAAACACACCAAACGCTATGCCAATCTCAATGAGATGATGCTTGCAGCGATTCAGCAATACAGAGATGAAGTCGAGCAGGGCACATTCCCGACAGACGATAATAGCTTCTCCATGAGTGATGAGGTGATTGCGGAACTGCGTGATGAGGTACTTCATGCACATCCTTGATAATATCGCGGAGTTGCGTGAAGTACGCCCTCAGCTAGAAGGTAAAGTCGGGCTTGTGCCTACAATGGGTTATTTGCATCAGGGGCATATGTCTCTGGTTGCTGCCGCACATGAAGTGTGTGATACAGTCACAGCAACGATTTTTGTGAATCCGACTCAATTTGCAGCAGGTGAAGACCTTGAAAGTTACCCGCGAGATTTACCCCATGATTTTGCCATGCTGGAAGAAGCAGGGGTTTCGCTGGTATTCACGCCTACACCACAATTGATGTATCCGCCACGTTTTCAAACATGGGTGACTGTCGAAGAAGTGACAAAAGGTCGCGAAGGCGGTTCACGTCCCGAACATTTTAGAGGCGTAACCACTGTTGTTGCTAAATTATTCAATTTGATGCAGGCAGATGTAGCATTTTTCGGGCAAAAAGACGCGCAACAGGTCGTTACTATCCGGCAGATGGTGCGTGACCTCAACATGCCAATTGAGATTCAGGTCTGCCCGATTGTCCGTGAAGAAGATGGTCTGGCACTCTCATCCCGCAATGTCTATCTGAAACCGGATGAACGACAGGCAGCGTTGATTCTCAACCGAACCTTGCAGGAAGTCGGGGAATTGTATGAATCCGGCGAACGTAACCCGGATAAATTACGAAATTTGGCGCAGGAACGGATTTCATCACAGGCAGGTGTGGAACTGGATTATGTGTCTCTGGCAGATGCCGCAACACTGGAAGAAATCGAAACTACATCAGATAAACCACTGTTGTTATCCGTAGCAGCACAGGTCGGGAAACCGCGTTTACTGGATAATTGTCTCTTGCCGCTTTCTCTGAATACACGGGAAGGGGCAAGTGCAACACTCGGGGTAGTTAACACTTAATTTGCAATTTTCTCATATGATTTTGATGTAAAAACAGTACACTATCCTCATATTCGTATATATTCAAGAAATTCTAGCGGAGGGCAAATGTTTTTCTTCGATATGAACTATATGATCATGGTGCTTGTGCCAACTTTGATTATCAGTGGACTGGCACAATGGTATCTGCGTAGTGCTTATGGGAAATGGGGCAAAATAGGCAATGGTAATGGTTATAGCGGACCTCAAACTGCTGAACACATCATGCGTTATGCCGGACTCAATGTTAGCCTTGAAGGTACACCGCAGGATTTAGGCGATCATTACGACCCGCGCACTCACACCGTCCGCATGTCACCGGATGTTGCAGGTCGTCCAAGCATTGCATCTATGGCAATTGTGGCTCATGAATTGGGACACGCTCAACAGCATCAAGATGGCTCGGCATTGATTCATGCGCGTAATTTCCTGTTACCGGCAGTACAATTTAGCCCGATGCTCTCTTACGGGATGATTATCGCAGGTCTGATTTTCAATTTTACAGGATTAGCATGGTTGGGTGTTGGATTTTTCGCAATCAGTGTGCTGTTCATGATTCTGACACTGCCTGTCGAAATTGATGCTAGTATGCGCGGTCTCAAATTGCTGGAACAATCCGGTTTGATGCGTACCGCCGAAGATCGTCAGGGCGCACGCACAGTCCTCACGGCTGCTGCAATGACATACGTCGCTGCTGCTGTGACATCTATCTTGACCTTGCTGTATTATATCAGTCTGGTGAGCGGTCGCGATTAAAGCAGAGGAGAGGTATCTAATGTAGTGGCACTCCGATGGTGTGCATCTACAAAACACGATATTGGAAGGGCATAGATGAGAATATGCCCTTTTTTGTTTTATACTTGAACGAGGTGTTCTTGAATTTTGTTGAGCAATTCAATTTTGCTAACGGGTTTTGATAGGTAGTCATCACAACCTGCATCGAGGAAACGTTCGCGGTCGCCATACATCGCATTTGCTGTCAGCGCGATAATCGGGGTATTTGCAAATTCAGGGTCAGCTTTCAGCCGTTTGGTCACTTCAATACCATCAATATCCGGAAGGTTGATGTCCATCAGGATAATTTCAGGTTTATGAGCTTTTGCCATTTCAAGTCCCTTGAGACCGTCTTCAGCACCGACCATTTCATAACCGCCGACCTTCAGCATTTTGCGAACCAGGCGCATATTTTGAGCGTTATCTTCTACATACAGGATCATGATTTCCGTACCTCGTTGTGTGGATAATTGTTTGATGATTACATTATTGATTTTAAGTGGATAATGCTTGATTAAGTGTTAAGATTTCAATATATTGACATTGCAATAATGAAATGAGGGTTCAAGAAATTCGAACCCTCATGTATATTTCGTCGCTTTTGAGATTGTTTAGCTGGAAAATCGCCCGAAAAATCGACTGATCGCCCGTTGCCAGCGCTGGATTCTTGAGCGCCAGCGCGCCCAGGTATACTGGAATTCGCGGCGTTGCTGATTGAGCGCCCCCGGTTCAACACGAACCGCATCCGGCAACCATTTAATCACCATAGATGCCCATGATAACCCCCCGCCGAATCCTACAAACACCAGATAATCATCGGTTTTAACGCGATTACCTTCAATTGCTTCGCACAATGCAATAGGAATGGATGCAGCCGATGTATTGCCGTAACGGTCAAGGTTGCTGACAAACATTTCAATATCCAGCCCGAGTTTTTTGGCGGCTGATGCCAGAATCCGTTGATTGGCTTGATGCGGCACAACCAGCGAGACATCTTTCATTTCGATACCTGCCAGACTCACTGCCTGACGGATACTATCGTCTACAACACGGGTTGCAAATTTGAAAACTTCACGTCCCGCCATGTGCATTTTCTGAACTTTATGCCCGTTGAGATTCGGGTTATTGGTTGTGGGGATTGCTAGCAAATCTGCGCCAGCCCCGTCACTGCGTAAAACGCTGGATAATACGCCACCATGTTCCTGACTGGCTTACAAAACCAC
>ENA-OWNT01000322-OWNT01000322.1-seawater-metagenome-genome-assembly--contig:-NODE-322-length-124346-cov-6.313441_pt1 | contig 124346 bp, 118 predicted proteins | sample MGYA00238136_ERZ651165 | MGnify/ENA primary metagenome ERZ651165 (study PRJEB26861, sample SAMN08777766) | seawater metagenome | isolation source: coastal seawater | place: USA: Florida | collected...
AAACTCTTACGACGGTAACCTTTCTTGTAATAGTTGTCAGTATCACCTTCTTCAGGTATAGTTACCCAATCATGATTTTTAGGAACATACCAACGGTATATTTCTACTGTATTAGGTCCGCGACGAGTCAGTGCGTAAAACTGCAAAGTTTTGTCTGTGTAACCCATTTTGATCATGTTGTCATCAGTGAACTCATCTTCAGCTATGCTAGCATAATCTTTGTTGTGCGGATTATACCAACGGTAAACAGCTACACGGTCAGGAGCCGGGTTACGATAAGCCACAAACATATGTGTTTTGTCTTTCCAGTTCCAATTCAATAATTGTCCTTCCTGGAACTCACCATCTGCTACAGTTACATAGTTTTGGTCGGTTGGGTTGTACCAACGGAACACCCTTACTAATTCATCGTCCTGTGCAAAACTATTGCTTGCCATAAATACTGACACCAAAACAGTTGTAACGAGGATGAAGGCTTTTTTCATAATTAATTGCTTTTTCTGAATTTATACCCCAAAATACATAAAAATTTTCTTGCCTTGCAAGCTATTGCAATAAAAAATTTTTATCCACGGCACATACTGCCTGCCGGTGCTTGTTGAAATGCCGCATTTGGCGTAGCTTTGACCCCCTTAAGTGCCAGCCTGTCAGTTATACAAATATTGCATGGCTTTTGATACAGAAAGGTAATATATGGCTCATAAAGAGGCATTTAGACGTTTAAACCAACTTAAAATAACATAACTTAAAATGATAGGTTTTCTTTCCAAGATATTTGGTGGCAGCAAGTCTGATAAAGACGTAAAAAAGCTGGCGCCTATTGTAACTGAGATCAATAAATACTATGCTGACCTTCAGAACCTGACCAACGACCAACTGAGGAACAAAACAAATGAGTTTCGTGGTACCATACGTGAATACCTTGCATCTATAGATAGTGAAATAGCGGCTAAAAAAGCTGAAGGTGATGATCACCCGGAAGCTGAGCTGCATACACGTGAGGCTATATATGAAGAAGTAGACAAACTGGAAAAAAGGCGTGATGAACTGCTGGAAGAAGTATTGCAGAAGATAATGCCTGAAGCATTTGCAGTTGTAAAAGAAACAGCGCGAAGGTTTAAGGAAAATGCCGAACTGGCGGCAACAGCTACCGATCTTGACAGGGAACTGGCAGTTAATAAAGAGCATATCAATATTGAGGCTGACAATGTAATATATAAGAACACATGGATGGCAGCAGGCAACCAGGTTACATGGAACATGCTGCACTATGACGTACAGTTGATAGGTGGTATGGTATTGCACCAGGGTAAAATAGCGGAGATGGCCACCGGTGAAGGTAAAACACTGGTATCTACCCTACCCGCCTACCTGAATGCATTAGCCGGCCTGGGCGTACATATTGTAACAGTGAACGATTACCTGGCCCGTCGTGACCAGGAGTGGAACGCACCGATATTTGAATTTCTTGGTCTGACAACAGACTGTATAGACAAGCACCAGCCTAACTCTGAAGAACGCCGCAAAGCATACATGGCTGATATCACCTACGGTACCAACAACGAATTCGGTTTTGACTACTTGCGTGACAATATGGTACACAACCCTAACGAAATGGTACAGCGCAAACACCATTATGCTATGGTGGATGAGGTGGATAGTGTATTGGTAGATGACGCGCGTACGCCGCTTATCATATCAGGACCTGTACCTCGCGGAGATGAACAACAGTTCGCTCAACTGAAACCACGTATTGAGAAGCTGGTAGAAGAGCAAAGGAAGATAGCCAGCAGGAGCCTGATAGAGGCTAAAAAACTGATAGCAGAAGGCAAAACCGATAAAGATGCAGGAGGATTGCACCTGTACCGTGCACACAGGGGTTTACCAAAGAACAATGCATTGATCAAGTTCCTGAGTGAAGAAGGTAATCGTCAATTGCTGCAAAAAACAGAGAACTACTACCTGGGCGAGCAGATGCGCAACATGCCGAAAGTAGATAGTGAACTGTTATTTACCATTGATGAGAAGAACAACAGTGTTGACCTGACAGATAAAGGCCTTAACATGATAACAGGACATGCTGAAGATCCGAACTTCTTCGTGCTGCCTGAAATAGGTTCTGAACTGGCTGAGATAGAGAAAATGGACATCAGTGATGAGGAGAAAGCACAACGTAAAGACGTGATGCTGCAGGATTATGCTGTTAAAGCTGACCGTATCCACTCACTGCAACAATTATTGAAAGCATATACCCTGTTTGAGAAAGACGTGGAATATGTGGTTATAGATGGTAAAGTAAAGATAGTTGACGAGCAGACAGGCCGTATCATGGAAGGCCGCCGTTATAGCGATGGTTTACACCAGGCTATCGAGTCGAAAGAAAACGTAACAGTTGAGGCTGCAACGCAAACCTTTGCAACCATCACCCTGCAGAACTTCTTCCGTATGTACCACAAACTGGCAGGTATGACTGGTACTGCCGAAACGGAAGCAGGCGAATTCTGGGAGATCTACAAACTTGATGTTGTAACCATACCTACCAACGTACCAATTGCACGTAAAGACCAGCAAGACCTGGTGTACAAGACAAAGCGTGAGAAATATAAGGCTGTAATTGATGAGATCGAAGCATTAGCGGCAAAAGGCCGTCCTGTGCTGGTAGGTACTACATCGGTAGAGGTTTCAGAGTTACTGGGCAGGATGCTGCAGCAGAAGAAGATAAAACACAATGTACTGAACGCCAAGCAACACTCACGAGAGGCGAATATAGTAGCCGAAGCGGGTTTTGCGGGTGCTGTAACGATAGCGACCAACATGGCCGGCCGTGGTACGGATATCAAACTCGGCCCCGGTGTTAAAGAAGCAGGTGGTTTGGCCATTATTGGTACAGAGCGCCACGAAAGCCGCCGTGTAGACCGCCAGTTGCGTGGTCGTGCAGGTCGCCAGGGAGACCCGGGTAGTTCTCAGTTCTTCGTTTCGCTTGAAGATGATCTGATGCGCCTGTTCCAGTCGGGCCGTATTGCCTCGCTGATGGACAAAATGGGCCATAAAGAGGGAGAAGTATTACAGCACAGCATGATCACAAAATCAATTGAGCGTGCGCAAACAAAAGTTGAAGAAAACAACTTTGGCATACGTAAGCGCTTACTTGAGTTTGATGATGTGATGAACTCACAGCGTGACGTTATCTACAAGCGCAGGAGGCACGCACTGCATGGCGACCGCCTGTCTATTGACCTGGATAACGCTATGTATGACGTTTGTCTTGACCTGGCCAACCAGTTTGAAGACAACCGCGACTTTGAAGCATTCAAGATAGAAGTAATGAAGCACCTGGCTATGGAGCCTGATGCATCAATAGCAAACGGCTTTGAGAAGGCCAACATGGAAAAGATAGGCGACGACCTGTACCATGAAGCAAAAAGCCTGTATACAAGAAAAATGACGGCTATTGCCGAGAACATACAGCCTAACCTGGCCAAACTGCAGGAAGAAAATGGTGAGCGCATCAAAGACATACTTATTCCGTTTACTGACGGCATACGTGGTATACAGGTACAAACCGAACTTAAAGCAGCTGTAGAAGGCAATTCCCGCCCTGTTATACTGACACTTGAAAAAACCATCACGCTTGCACTGATAGATGACGCATGGAAAGAACACCTGCGTGCTATGGACGATCTGCGTTCATCTGTACAAATGGCCTCATATGAGCAGAAAGACCCGCTGCTGATATACAAGTTTGAAGGTTTCAACCTGTTTAAATCGATGCTGCTGGCCACCAACAGGAATATAGTATCATTCCTGCTGCGTGCGGGCATACCTATGCAGGAAGAGCCCCCAAAAGCAGCAAGGCAGGAGCCTCAACGTACTGACATGAGCCAGATGCGTGTGAACAAAGACGAAATAGATGCTGCCGGCGAAGATTATGCAGCCAACGAGCGTGATATATATGACGATGGCAGGCAGGCACCGAGACAAGAACCTGTAGTGGCAGAGCCTAAAATAGGCCGAAACGACCCTTGCCCTTGTGGTAGCGGCAAGAAGTACAAACAATGCCACGGTAAGTAATACCTGTGGCTGATTACATAGCTTCAAAAGCCCCGGCTATCAACCCGGGGCTTTTGATTTTTATTTATCCTATATGACTATCCACATAACGTTATTATTTACTTTTGACTTTTGGGTTTCTAGGTTTTACATTTGCAATACAGACTTACTTAAATCAGATGATGAAAAATAACAGAACGAATATTCTTTTGGCAGCAGGGCTGATATTACTGGCAGTAGTTGTACGTATCGTCAACTATGAGTTGCATATATACAACCTTGCCCCGGTAGCGGCTTTAGGTCTTTTCAGTGGTTCTATCTTAAAGAACAAAAGAATTGCTTACCTGCTGCCTTTGCTGGCCATGTTTGTATCAGACGCTTACATCCAGCTATTCACGCCAATGCAGGGGTTCTATGATATTTCCCAGTTCTTTGTATACGGTGCTATGGCTATCATCACCTTCATGGGCACAACTATGAAGAACAACAACGCCATCAGGGTTGCAGGATATTCTATAGCGGGTTCTGCTATATTCTTTGTACTGTCCAACTTCGGTACATACCTTACAGGACTGTGGGGTTATGGTTTCGAAGGATTGACCACTACTTATTTAATGGCATTGCCGTTTTACACCAAAGAAGGAACCAGCTTTTTTGCCAACACTTTTATAGGAGACCTGGTATTCAGCGGACTGTTATTCGGCGCTTATGCTGTATTGAAACAAGCTATCAGCGGCAAAGTAGCCAGGGCTTAATAACGATATTAATTTACAGAACTACAAAGAGGTTGCAATTCACGCAACCTCTTTCTTATTTTAGCAAAGTCATAAAGTAGTATACATTGGAAATATCAGAACTATACAAGCTGTACCTGCAATACCCCTCAGTACAAACAGATACCCGCAAGCTAAAAAAGGGCGATATCTACTTTGCTTTGAAAGGGCCGAACTTTAATGGCAACACATTTGCACAACAGGCATTAAATGCAGGAGCAGCATATGCAGTAGTTGATGAAAGCGAATACGCGACTACAGAACAATGTATACTGGTTGATGATGTACTTACTACACTTCAGCAACTGGCCAAACACCACAGGCAACAGTTTGACATTCCATTTATAGCCATAACAGGCAGCAACGGCAAAACAACCACCAAAGAGCTGGTGACCACTGTCTTACAAAAGCGCTATAAAACATATGCAACAAAAGGCAACCTGAACAACCATATCGGCGTACCACTAACACTGTTGAGTATTCCGGCAGATGCCGAAATGGCGGTAATAGAAATGGGCGCTAATCATCAAAAAGAGATAGCCTCCTATTGTACCATAGCACTGCCTACACATGGCATCATCAACAACTGCGGCAAGGCTCATATTGAGGGCTTTGGAGGGATAGAAGGTGTAAGGAAGGGCAAAGGTGAGTTGTATGATTATTTAAGGGCAGATAAGGGCATTATTTTCCGCAATACAGACCTTGAGTACCTGTATGACATGGCAAAGGGTATTGAGCAACAAATAACTTATGGCAGCGCTAATGCCACCTATATCGGCAAACCACTTATGGATGACATGTTCCTGAAGGTGGCTGTACTGACAAAAAATGCAGAAGCAACTATCAGTACACACCTTGTGGGTGAGTATAACTTTCCGAATGTGATGGTAGCCGTGGCTGTTGGGTTACATTTTGACATTTCCATAGATGATATAAAAGACGCTATTGAAGCATACAACCCCGACAACAGCCGCTCTCAATGGATTCAAAAAGGTTCTAACAGGTTGATACTTGACGCATACAATGCCAACCCGACCAGTATGCGAGCCGCCATCATCAACTTTGCCAAAGCAGACCTGCCCAATAAAATGCTGTGGCTTGGCGGCATGAAAGAAATGGGTGAAGCTGAAGAACAGGAACACAGGGAACTGGTTGCACTGATAAATGAATACTCCTGGCAGGATGTGATATTGGTGGGCAAAGAATTCAATAACTTATCAGGTGGTCACAAACATTTTAGCACCTCAGCAGAAGCAAAAGAGTACATAACCAACAACAAGCCTGACAATGCTTCTATTTTGGTTAAAGGTTCACGCGGCAGTAAGATGGAAGTAATGACAGAAGCGCTGTAATATCACTTCACTACAGTAAAAGGTATGATCACTGTTTTGCGGTTGACAAACAACTCAGCATAGTAAACCCCTGAAGACAATTTGCCTTTTAATGTGACCTTCTCAGAAAGTATTTTGTTTACAGGAATAAGGTCCTGCTTATGGATACGCATACCCATAGACGAGTATACTGCAATAGGAATGGCTTTATCATCCTGCATCAAACCCTCAATAGTAAAACTGCCATCATTTGGGTTAGGATACAGCACTATCTTATTGGTGTCTTTTATATCATAAATAAACACTTCAATTGAAGAGGAGTCACTACACCCGTTTAGTTCAGTTGTCAGGAAATATTTTCCTGATCTATCAATTGTAAGGCTACCCACATTAGGCTGGGGTGAAGTGCTTTTAAACCCTCCGGGACCGGTCCATACTACAGACGCTCCGGGTGTAGGATTCAGCAGTTGCAACGACAATATATCACGCACACCAACAGGGCTGTTACTGGTCAGTTCCGGTTTCATAGGCAAAGGATTCACTTTAACGTTCACGCTGTCCTTTACAATACATTCTCTGTCTGTAGCTGAAAAAACATACCATCCTGAAGCCGTTGTGTCTATTGCGGTAAATAAATCTTCTTTCCCATCCGACCGGTAACTGGCAGGACCAGTCCAGGCATATACAAACGGGCCGGTATCAGAATCGCCATTCAGTAGTACACTATCCCCAACACAAACGGGGCTGCTACCTGTAGCCTTTACATTTTTCGCCCTGTTACCATCCAGTACTTCAACAGTTGTAGTATCACTCCTGGTACACCTGTATATCTTTGCCGTCACTATATAATCACCTGCATTTGCTTTTACCGGGTTATACCTTACCGGATTTTGCTTTACAGAACCAAAGCCGGGACCAGTCCATGTGTATGTTGCTCCGGAGGTGTCCTGTGTAGCAGTAAGCCTGAGCGTATCATTATAACAGACGGGGCCATTATTTGCAGCAACAAGATTGTCTACGTTAACAATTTTTATATCGATCTCATTGTCAACAGATACCTCTGAATTGTATGTACTTACAGCACGTATTCGATAGCCTTTACCGGATGGTGTATTTGCAGGTATTCGGCATGTAATAAGCCCTGATTTATTCGTAGTATCAGATCCAATATCAACAGGCTGAGCAAAACTACCATTAGCATCAGATAGCTGCATGGTAACTATTGTACCCGGTGTAGTATGCAATCTAGCCCAATACTTTACCTGTATAGCATCACCTGCACATAATAACGTATCTGTATACTTAACATCAAAGGTATCCAGCAATTTCACTACTACTGAATCAATATAATAGAAAGGCGCAGGCGGGTCTGGTGGGGGATCAAAGATTGTCCTGGTATTAGAATCTATAAAGCTGCCTATCACAATATTATCATAAGGCTGTGTAGCAACAAATATACCTGTAAGCCTCACCCAGTTTACAGTGTCTTTAAGAATACCTTCTTTTGTAAATATTATCTGTGGCGTAACCTGCAAAGCCTTGACAGTTGACACAAAATTGGGGCCTGAGTTATAAAAATATGCTCCCAGGTCACTGGTACCCTCTACAGCACTATCGGCAACTGATACTGACATTGAAAATTCATATTCCCCCCCTACTGTAAGTGGTGTTATTTGTCTGGTGATATACTCTTTGTATTCACCCATCCCCCCCGCTGCATAAATACCAACATAAGCCTGCCCGCTTGCAGGCTGTTGATACCCGAAAGCATTGGAAGGCACACTTATCCCCCAGAAGGTAGCACATGTACTTATATAATCAGGCGTGCCACTGGTATAAGCTCGCCAGCCGGTAGCAAACTGCATCTGGCTATGGCTGTACGGGCATTGACTGTAGTATTCAAAGTCTCCGTTGGGCACATAGTTTTGCTGCGCACCTACTGTCGTCGCAAAGAATAATATAATTGTAAATAAAAGTATCCTGTTCATACACGGTTCAATCACCGATCATTATCGAAACGTTATACAAGTTAATAAATTACGGGTAAACAGCCGTACGATGGCCTACCTGCTTACTGTAAAAGGGATAACGACCTCTTGTCGGTCAATAACCAACTCCGCAAAATACACACCTGATGCCAGTCGACCTTCCAGTGTTACCTTTTCAGAGAATGCCTTATTTACAGGCTTGATGTCCTGCTTGTGTACACGTATACCCATAGATGAATAAATAGCAATCGGGATAGTATTATCGTTGTACATCAAACCCTCCAAAGTAAAAGTACCATTATTGGGGTTGGGATATAGTATTACCCGGCCTGTATCTTTTATATCATATACATATATGTCAATTGAGGAAGAGTCTGTACATCCGTTACGTTCTGTAGTCAATATATACTTGCCTGAATGAGCTGTAGTAGCATTCCCGATAGACGGTGTTGGAGAACTACTCTTAAACCCACCGGGGCCTGTCCATTGTATCGAGCTGCCGGGTGTTGGATTCTCTAACTTCAAAAATACCATCTCACCTATTCCTACCGGGCCGTTGCTGCTCAACACAGGTTTAAATGGAGATAAATTAACAACCACATCTGCAGTATCACTCACTACACACTCATTGTCTGTTACAGAAAAAATATACTTGCCTGAAGCAGTCGTATCAGGTGGAATAAAAAATGTTTCTTTACCTGACTCCGCAAATGCCGCAGGACCCGCCCATGCATATACAAACGAACCTGTATCAACTGCACCATGCAGCAACAACGTATCTCTTTCGCAAACAGGACTATTGCTCGTTGCATGTACATTGCGAGCCCTGTTGCCATCCAGCACTTCAACAGTTGTGGTATCACTTCTTGTACACCTGTATATTTTTGCGGTCACAATGTAATCTCCGGCATCTGCCTTAACAGGATCGTACCGCACCGGGTTTTGTTTTACAGAACCAAAACCCGGCCCCGTCCATGAGTACGTTGCACCTGACGTATCGCTGGTAACAGCCAGGAACAAAGTATCGTTACTGCATACCGGTCCGTTATTGCTTGCGGTAAGATTATCTACATTCACTATCTTGACATCAACGCCATTGTCTATAGAAACCTCCGATTGATAGGTAGTTACCCCTCTTATTCTGTAACCACTACCCGAAGGTATGTTCGATGGGATATTGCATACTACCAATTTACCTTTCACGCCTGTATCACTTCCAATAACCACAGGTTGTGCGAAACTGCCGTTCGCATCAGAAAGTTCAGCGGTAAAAACCGATCCGGGCTGCGTATGCAATCTTGTCCAATATTTTACCTGTATAGCATCGCCTGCACACAATAAGGTATCTTTAAACTCCACTTTGAATGTATCCAAAAGCCTTACTACCACGGAATCAATATAGTAATACGGAACATCAATACTTGTTCCGGGCGGGAAGGGTTCAAAAATAGTCCTGCTGTTTGAATCTTTAAAACTGCCGATAACAATATTATCATAGGCTGAGTCAGCAATAAATGTGCTTGTCAGTCGCATCCAGTTTACCTGGTCTTCTAAATAACCGTAACTGGTATAAATGACCTGTGGTTTAACCGGTGGAGTACTATCTGCGTTAAAGTAAGTTGGTCCTGACTTGTAAAAGAAAACACCTATATCACTTTCTGCGGTATCAGAAGTATCGCATAAGGAGAGTGACAAAGACACCTCATACTCACCGTTTGGCGTAAGTGGAATTATCTCTCGTGTTACGTATTCCTTATACTCGCCCTTGCCGTTTGCTGCATATACACCAACATAGCCTTGTCCGCTGGCTGCCTGTTGAAAACCATTGTAATTGTAAGGTACACTCACCCCCCAGTACGTGGCGCAAGTATTGAAGTAATCAGGAGTACCAACAGTATATGGCCTCCAACCTTTTATATAAGTTGTTTGTTGCAAGCCCGAAGGGCAGGCATCATAATACTCAAAATCACCATTCGGCACATGGTTTTGCTGCGCACCTGATGTCATGTACGCGAATAACAAACTCACCAACACCAATAGTCTGTTCATATCATATAAACCGCTACATTATAAATATACCACAAATCAGCGTAGCTTATTCAATATTATTTACAAACCACATACAAACAACCTATACGAAAAATAATTGAGAAAAAAAACGGGAAAAACACTCTTTTTTCAACCAAACACCTCATTTACATTTGTATAAGAGGATTTATTACAAACACTGACTATTAAAGTCTTAACACCAGAACAAAGATTTATTGCCAAAAACGACATTCCCGTGCTTCCTGGGTGCGGGCCCTGTCAGCATCGAGAACAACAGTATAACCCTGCCCTTTCGGGCAGGGTTAGTTTTTATCTTCCATATCTAAGCGCAACTACCTATTTTTGCGCCAAATAGTATTCAAATGAGCGTGGTTGAGCATATTAAGGCATCGGCGAAAGAGGCACTAGGTAATTTATACCCTGATACAGATATCCCTGCTTCGGCAATTACTGTAAACCAGACAAAGCCTGAGTTTACAGGAGATTATACATTAGTGCTTTTCCCATTCCTGAAAATGCTCAGAACAAAGCCCGATGTCATTGGCAATCAGCTTGGTGCATACTTTATTGAACATTCAGGCATCGTAGCCTCTTACGATATTGTGGCCGGTTTCCTAAACCTGACCATAAAAGATGAATACTGGAACAATTTCCTGGTAAATAACTACAACAATACAGCTTATGGTACCGGTACGGCTACCAACAGCAATGTAATGGTAGAGTATTCATCACCCAATACCAACAAGCCCCTGCACTTCGGCCATATGCGGAATATCTTCCTGGGATACGCTACCTCAGGTATCCTGAAGGTAACAGGCAACAATGTTTTTAAAGCTAACCTCATCAACGACAGGGGTATACACATCTGTAAGTCGATGGTGGCATGGCAAAAATTCGCGAACGGGGCTACTCCTGAAAGTACAGGAGTAAAAGGTGACCACCTTGTTGGAGATTACTATGTAAAATTCAATGATGCATATAAACAGGAAATGGCTGATCTGGTATCAGGCGGCATGGATGAGGAGCAGGCTAAAAAAGAAGCCCCTATCCTAAAAGAAGCAGTAAAAATGCTTGTAGCATGGGAGGCCGGCGACAAGGAAACCATAGAACTATGGGAGACCATGAACGGCTGGGTGTACGACGGATTTGATGTAACCTATAAGCGCATGGGTGTCGACTTTGATAAAATGTACTACGAAAGCAATACCTACCTGCTGGGTAAAGAAGTTGTGCTGAAAGGACTGGAGAAGGGACTATTATATCAAAAAGAAGACAGCTCGATCTGGGTAAACCTGGAAGATGAAGGATTGGACCAGAAGTTACTGCTCCGTGCTGATGGTACATCTGTGTATATGACACAGGACATTGGTACTGCTATCATGAAATACAACGATTGCAAGCTGGATAAATCACTTTATGTAATAGGTGACGAGCAGAACTACCATATGCAGGTGCTGCAACTGGTATTGAAAAAGCTGGAGGAACCTTGCGCCGATGGTATTCACCACATTTCATATGGCATGGTAGAACTACCTACAGGGCGTATGAAGAGCCGTGAAGGTACTGTTGTAGATGCTGACGACATGATAGCTCAGATGGTAATGCTGGCTAAAGAACAAACTGAAGAAGCCGGCAAAACGGAGGGATTCACTGAAGACGAATTAAACGAGCTGTACGAGACCATCGGCCTGGGAGCGCTAAAGTTTTACCTGCTGCGTGTAGATCCTAAAAAGAAAATGATCTTCGACCCGAAAGAGTCTATCGACCTGCACGGGTTTACAGCAACATTCATACAATATGCTCATGCGCGTATCTGCTCTATATTGCGCAAAGAGCAAGTGGAACAAGTACCTGCAAACGACATATTTAAGGGATACACACTTATACAGGATATCACAACTGCTGAAAAGAAACTGATAGTATCGCTGGAGCAGTACCCTGACGTAATGCAACAGGCGGCTGACGAGTACAACCCGTCACTGTTATGTAATTATACATTCCAACTGGCGCAGCAATTCAACTCTTTCTACGATGCGCATAGCATTGCCAAAGCAGAGAACGAAGAGAAGAAGCAATTACGCCTGATGATCATTGTAATGGTAGCCATGGTGATGCGCCATGCTATGAATACAATGGGCATACGCCTGCCGGAGAAAATGTAACCACGGGCTTTAGTCGCTTTTTAAAGATATGCCCTGCACTTTTGTTGCACGGCTGGCGGGAAACCATGCTGCTAATAAACCTATGGCCAATATGGTGCCCAGTACTACCAACACGTCCGTTAGCAGCAACCGTACGGGATATGACTCAATAATGAAACCACCACCCAGTTTTAGCCAGCCAAACTTTTGCTGACCGAGGCTAATGAGAATACCTAAAAGTAGCCCTAGTCCGCCACCCAATAGCGACCAGAGCGCACCCTCAGCAAGAAAGATAGAGCTGATCTGGTTATTACCGGCACCCATGGCTTTCAGTATGCCAATGTCTTTCTGTTTTTCCAGCACCAGTAATGACAGTGCTCCAACCATATTGAATGCGGCTATCATCAGCACGAGGACCAGTATGGCATACACTGCCCACTTTTCCGACTGCATGACCATATATAGCGACTCATTCTGCTCGAACCTCGTTTGCACAATATAACCGTCACCAAGTGTTGCTTTTATTTCGTCCCTTACCTGATCGGCATCTGCCCCTTGTTGCAGCGAAAGCTCAAGAGAAGAATAGCGGCCAGGCTCCTGCACCAGGTCCTGCACCAGGCCTATATCAGCTATCACGTAACGGCTGTCAAAATCTTCCTGTACGGTGAATGCGCCATCAGGCCTCAGCATCAGCGAGCTGAAAGCCCTTTCAGGAGATTGTGCTATTTCTGAAGCCGATATCTTGGGGTTGGGATAATATGCCTCCATTGTGCTGAAGACATTATTTACATCTACACCAAGTTGCCCCATCAGCTGGCTGCCTATTATTGCGGAATGTACCGGCGTAGTCGCAATAGTGCAGGTACCTTCAGTAATGTATTCGCCAATGTCATTTACCTTGAAATAGTTGGCGTCTACTCCTTTCATCGTCGCCACCCTCTTTATTTCTGAACTACTGTTGAGCAGTACATTATCTTCCAGCACCCTGCTCACAACCGCTATGCCATTTATCTTTTCCAGTTTTGCAAATTCGTTGTTGTCAATACTGAAAAACTTACCCTTTGCGGCCGTAATTTTCACATCGGGATAAAATGCTTTATACAGGTCTTTTACCAACCCTTCAAAACCATTAAAAACAGAGAACAGGATGATCATTGCCGCTGCCCCCACCCCAATAGCTACCATGCTGATACGCGACAGTATTGGCACTGCATTGGCAGAACGTTTGCCACGCAAGTACCTCCAGGCCAGTTGTCGTATCAATGTCAGGTTCATGAATCTTGCCCGGGTTCAGTATCCGTATCGGGTTGTATGTTCAGTGTTTTGAAGATCTCTTCCATTTTGAACACATGATCCAGTGTATCATCCAGGTAAAATTTAAGATCGGGTACCCTGCGCAGCTGATGCCTTACTCGTTTCCCCAACTGGTTACGCCATTCAGATGTTCTGTCTGCTATCTGTTGCATCAGCGCTTCAGGCTCCTCTATTTTAAACAGGCTCAGGTACACCCTGGCCTCCAGCAGGTCTGGTGTTACTGTTACTTTCGATATGGATACCATTCCACCCCTTACCATGCTCATTCCCTCTCTCTGGAAGATATCACTCATTTCTTCCATTACAAGCTGTCCTACCTGTTTCTGCCTTTTACTTTGTTCCATGACAAAACTATTTACCCCACAAAGTTAACCGAAATGGAATGATTCCTGTTTATTACGTACAAATTCCGTAAATTCACGTGCTAATATTGTAGATATTCCATATGAAAAAACTATCTTTTTTGATTGCCTGCGTTGGCATCCTGTTGTTTCAGGCTTGTAAGGAGATCGGCCCGCAAATAGATTTCGGTCCATCAGGCAACGACACAACCTATAAAACAACTCCGGAAACCGCACAGGCTAAAAAAGTACTGGCTGAAGAATTTACCGGTGTTTCATGCCCACCTTGTCCCAACGGGCACGACATAATGAAAAACATAGGAACAGCTCTGAATGGTAACCTCGTGATCATTGCATATCATATATTGAACTATCCGCAGGCTTACCCTATTGATGATGATCATCACAAATCCAAATATGATCTCCGTACCGAAGATGCTACCAAAATAGGTAAAGAAATATTCGGTGGTATAGGTGGTATGCCTTTGGCCGGTTTCGACAGGAAAGCTGTAAGTGGTTCTACATTGCTCAGCACAGGACAGTGGAGCAATGCCGCTCAAACAAGCGCTACTTCTCCCAGCCCGGTAAATATCCACATTACCAGCAGCTACGATGCAGATACAAGAGAAGCTACGGCTGTGGTTACATTGGCCTATACTGCTGAAGTAAGTATTGACCATAACCTTACGATTGCAGTAACTGAAGATGGTATAGAAGACCTGCAAAAAAGAGACCTTACTGTTTTGGAAGAATACCACCACGAGCATGTGCTCAGAAAGATCATTACACCGATCTCTGGCAAACTGGTTCCTAACGAGAACCCTAAAGAGCCGGGACGTGTTTTTCAGAGCACATTCAAATTCACGGTGGATGCAGAATGGAACCCTGACAATTGTAATGTTATAGCCTTCATAACCAATAACGCACCTAACAACCGTGAGGTTGTGAATGCTGAAGAAGTGAAGCTGAAAGGCCAATAATTTATTGAAACATATTTCTTATTTTTAATGCTTTGTAAACCAATACAAAGCATTTTTTTATGTTCCGATATTCCAACTCTGTAATCCTGGCTGCAATACTATTACTGGCATCCTGTAAAGAAAAAGGGCCCATAATCAGTCCCGACGATGGCCAGGCTAAAATAGGTGATACTACATACCTACTGGAAACAGTACCTGCTGCTGATACAAAAAATGTACTCTTTGAAGAATTCACCGGCGTGAAATGTGCAAATTGCCCACAGGCAAGAAGACTCATAGAAGGAATAGCTAAAAACTATCCGGACAGGGTACACGTAATTGCTTATCATTTCAAAAATTCAGGATTTACAATCCCATACACAGGCACATCAAACTACGATTTCCGTACTGACGATGCGACAAACATGGTTAACTTTCTTAGTGTCACTGGTGATGACTGGGGACTGCCAACGGGTAGCGTCAGCAGGCTGTTTTTTAAAAGTGGACTGTTAAATGGCAGGGAGAATTGGGGAATAATGACAGATGAGGTTTTAAAAGGAAAACCAACAGCAAATATAAGTATCAGCTCTACCTATGATGCAGACAAAAGCGAGGCTATTATCAAGGTCAAACTTACTTATCTGGAAGAAACAAAAGGCAAGCAGGCTATGACCGTAGCTATCACTGAAAGTAACATGATCGACATTCAGCTTGAGTCCGGATTCATTGATACCTTCTATAGGCACGACCATGTACTGCGCAAGATCATAACGTTACATTCAGGAGACCCGGTACTGAACGACATAGAAACAAAAGAGCCTGGCAGGGTATATGAAAAAACATTAATAGCCAAAGTGGATGCTGCCTGGAAGCCTGAAAACTGTCACATCGTAGCATTTGCACACAATAATAACGTTGACAACAAAGAAATTTTGCAGGTTGCCGAAGTAACATTAAAATAAAAACCAATAGCATAAAACTGGTTAACTTATTAACTTGTGCCTTGCATCATAGCAAGGCACATTTTTTTGAGTGAACATCCCACATATAGCAGGCATGTAAAAACAACAATGGTTACGGTCATTGCTGTGATATGCATATGGAGTATGGCGGGGCATGCGCTCTGGAATATTACACGCCAGGCTTGTTATCAATACGTACACCACATCAAACAGGAACGTAGCTTCAGGGATACGTTAACACTGCATGTGCAAACATTTGAAGATGCCGGTAAAGTGGTTTGGCTGAAGAAGAACGAGATACGTTTTAACAACAGGATGTTCGACATTAAACACCAGGCCCGTAATACTGACAGTGTAATACTTGTTGGACACTATGACGACTTTGAACATGAATTATATAAGTCGTTGCAAAAATTATTTGATGACGATGGAGATGCGCCACTACAGCAACAAAACAATTCATTGTTATCTATTGTTGCCATAACCCCTCCCGGCCAACTGATATGTTTTTATTCGTCCATTGAAGTTGATGAAGCACAGTTCAATAGATGGCACAACCTATTTTTCTATTCAATAAATATCCCCCCACCCTCATATCCGCCCGATAATATTGTTTAAATAAAGACATAATTCAGCACTCTATGGTGCTAATAATTTTATTAAAACAACAAAGATCATGCAATACAAAATACTCATTGCATTGTCCTGTATGCTTGCATATACATATACTGCAACTGCACAGGATAATGACACTACGCAGATACACGACCTTTCGTTGAACGAGATCGTTATTTCTGCCAGCAAATTCAAGGAACACAAAAAAAATGTCACTCAACGTATCGAGAGCATCACTCAAAAGGAAATAGAATGGTCCGTTCCTCAAACATCGGCAACTATGCTGGAGCAAACGGGCAATGTATTCGTGCAGCGTAGCCAGGCCGGTGGCGGCAGCCCGGTAATTCGTGGCTTTGAGGCCAACCGCGTGCTGATGGTAATAGACGGGGTGCGTATGAACAACGCCATATACCGTGGCGGGCACCTGCAGAACGTGATTACAGTTGATAATAATATGCTTGATAAAGTTGAGGTCTTGTACGGACCTTCTTCTACCCTGTACGGTAGCGACGCCCTGGGTGGTGTGATCGTGTTCAGCACAAAAAAACCACAACTGGCGGAGTGGAAAGGCATGGATGTACATACCAATGTAATAACACGCTATAGTTCTGCTAACCATGAAGGTACAGGACATGTTGATTTCAACCTCGGCTTCAGGAAGTTCGCGTCTCTTACATCAGTTACCTACAGCAAGTTTGGCGACCTAAGGCAAGGCAACCTCCGCAACCCTTTTGGTGAACCATTAGGACTGCGTAACGAATATGTGGAGCGTGTAGGAGATACGGATATGGTATTCCTGAACGCAGACCCGAACGTTCAGAAAAACTCAGGATATAAACAAATAGATATGATGCAGAAATTCCTGTATCAACAGAATGAACACATTGCACATTCACTGAACCTGCAATATTCTACCAGTTCAGACATTCCCCGCTACGACCGCCTGACAGACTATCGCAATGGCAGCCTGAGGTATGCGGAATGGTACTACGGCCCTCAAACCAGGCTGATGGGTGCCTACCAGTTTGATGCTACTAACCTGCACGGCTTTATTGATGAGATAAAAGCAGGCGTAAACTACCAGTATATTGAAGAGAGCCGCAACCAACGCAGCCTGAATGATGATGTACGCCAGAGCAGGAATGAACAACTGGATGTGATAGGCTATAACATAGACCTGCGCAAAGTAATGAACAGGCATGAGCTGACACTGGGTACCGACGGGCAGTATAACAAAGTACGCTCAACAGCAAACGGTGAAAACATTGTCACAGGAGCAACAACGCCTTTAGATACGCGTTATCCTGATGGAGGAAGCTCTATGTATTACGGCGCCGTGTACGCCCAGCATTTATACAAAATAGTACCCGGCAAGTTAATTTTAAATGACGGTCTTCGCCTGAATTTCGTTAACCAGCGGGCTACGTTCGTTGATAAAACATTCTTCCCGTTCCCTTACAATGAGGCAACACAGAGAAACTCGGCACTGAGCGGCAACCTTGGGTTGGTGTACATGCCCAACACAGACTGGCGATTTACGATGAATGGTTCTACGGGATTCCGTTCTCCGAATATCGATGATGTAGGAAAAGTGTTTGAATCTGTAACTGGGGAAATACTGGTAGTGCCCAACCCTGACCTGAAACCGGAATATACATACAATGCAGACCTGGGTATCAGCTATACGGATGGCAACCACATAAAAATTGAAGCAAACGGTTTCTACACATGGTTCCGCAATGCGATTGTAACATCAGCTTTCAACCTTGCAGGTGATGACAGCGTAATGTATGATGGTAAGTTAACCGCTGTAATGGCCAACCAGAATAAAGCTACCGCCTATCTGTATGGTTTAAACGCAGCGGTTACGCTTAAATTAATGCCACGTGTTACTTTGTACAGCACGTTCAACTATACTTATGGCAGGTATGAAAATGCTGGGGTTGAAGTCCCATTGGATCATATTCCGCCAATATTCGGGAAAACCAGCCTGATATATAGTCAAAAACGTTTTGAAGGGGAGGTGTATACCATGTACAACGGCTGGAAGCACCTGGACGACTACAGCCCTTCAGGCGAAGACAACCTGAAATATGCAACCTCACAGGGTATGCCGGCCTGGTACACCTTAAACCTGCGTACTGGTTATAAGTTCAACAGCAACATGAGCATACAAATAGCACTGGAAAATATTATGGACCAGAACTACCGCGTATTTTCTTCAGGTGTAAGCGCGCCGGGAAGGAACCTGGTCATCACGCTCAGGGGAACATTATAGTATTTAGATAACACTGCGTTTTATTGCAATAAATAAAATACATCACGGGATGGCATCAGTCATCCCGTGTTTTTTGCAACATACTAACAGAATACAGGGTACTACTATAGTTCTAAGACCTTATCTTTGCGACTAACCATATATAAAATTATAGTGAAGTACCGTCATGCCATACTTATAATACTGCTTGTCATAATAGTTGACCAGTTCAGTAAAATTTATATCAAAACCAACTTCTATTATGGTGAGGAGGTGAATGTACTGGGTACATGGTTCAAACTGCACTTTATTGAGAATGAGGGCATGGCATTCGGCATGAAGCTGAGTGAGGCTCCATTGGGCAAGCTGGCACTGACGTTATTCCGCCTGGGTGCAGTAGTATTTGGTTTTTTCCTGCTTAAAAAGTTTGTGGTAAAAGGATATCATAAAGGACTCATCATTTGTGGTTCGCTTATCCTTGCAGGTGCATTAGGCAACCTTATTGACAGTATTTTTTATGGCCTGATATTCAACGAGAGCAGTTTCCATGTTGCCTCATTTGTACCCTTTGGCGAAGGTTATGGCAAAATGTTCTACGGGCGTGTGGTTGACATGCTTTACTTCCCTATAATAGATACTACATGGCCATCATGGGTACCTGTGTGGGGTGGTAAAAACCTTTCGTTTTTCGATCCTGTATTCAATATAGCAGATGCCGCTATTTCATGCGGTGTTATAACCTTGCTGCTGTTCCAGAAGAAGTTCATGCAGAAGAAAGAAACATCAGAAACCACAACTGCTGTGAGAGAAGAAAGCCCGGTACTTGAAAACTAAACTCGTAAATGTTCTAAACAGTTAATACTATGGCAGACGAGGAGATGATACCCATAAATGTTTGGCTGGCCGGTCGCAGCTATCGTATACGCATTGCACCGCACGAAGAGGAAGCAGTACGCAAATCTATTAAACAGGCTGATGCAAAAATAACGGAACTGCGTACAGCCTATGCCGGTAAAGACGACCAGGACTTCGTAGCCATGTGCCTACTGTCCTATGCCGCCGATGGCGCCGTATCTACATTCGGCCACCCTTTATTACAACAGGAAATTGCCGAAATGTCCGGCAAAATAGATGAAGTGCTGGGTGAATAAAATACCGTTGCTACCCTGATCAGAATACCACGGGCAGGTTGTGCTCCTTATGGTAATCTATAATAGGTTGAAATGGCCCGAACTTATGTTGCATTTCAGAGAAGGTATCAGCATATGGCCCTGACCCATAATCTATAGGTTTCATTTTTGTATTTTCATATTGGCTCACAGTTTTAGGCGGGAAAGGCCTTGGATGTATCCTGTCATCATTTACAAACGCAGCCACATCTATTGCCTCTTCGTCAGTCAATACAGGCTTGTACCAGAAAGCCAGCTTATCAGGCATATTGGCTTTTATGAACCTTGCTGACTTCAACACACGATGTATGCTTGAACCACCTTCGTAACTATCCTTACCCCATAGCGGCGGATATATATAACCTGACGAATCAAAATTCCACTGCCCTTCCCCATCCTTGCCGTGGCAGGACATACAATGTTGCGCATATATCAGCGCGCCTTTTTCAGGATCAGCCGCTCTGTCAGGATATACAAGGTCTATACCGTTATCCCCTTTCACGCGTTGCCCCGTAGGCACTCCTTCTGCTATCCATCTCATATACGATGTCATAGCGATCATCTCCTTACTGTCAAGTGGCAATGGTTTTCCGTGGTGCGGGCGTTCAATACAGTTGTTGATACGCTGTGCCAGTGTAAGTATTTTATTTTCCCGCCCACGGTATTGCGGGTACCTTGCGTGCGAGCTGAAAAAATTATGTGCGTATGCTCTTGTCCCTGCATCCAGGTGACAGTTATTGCAGGTCATTTTATTATCAAGGTTCTTGCTTACAATACCATCAGGCCCTATATAATAAGCGGTGTTTACAACCAGTTGTCTGCCGTAGCGTACCATATCCCCAAAATCACCTTCAGGAATAGTATTGGTATCAGGCGCTACAAAAAGAGGTGCTTCTGTACTGGTGGCTGTTGGTGCTTCAGGCCTGCACGATGAAGACAAGGATATTACGATCAGTAATACAGGCCATACAAGCCGTATCGAGACACAGTGGTTCATCATTAAATGCTGTTCGGTATGCTGAAATTAGCACAGAAAGTTACAAAACTAAGGCTGCTACACAAAAATCAACGCAACAATATTACGTCTCCTTTGTGAAAATATTCCTTGTCCGGCGGGCCTCTGAATTTGAGGTAGTAATAATAAGTCCCGAGGTCAGCGCGCACACCATTAAATGTACCGTTCCACCCTTCTTCTGGATTAACCGTATGAAATACTCTTTGCCCGAAACGGTTATATATGGAGAACCTGTAATCGCCTATCGGACAAATGGGATAAAACACGGGCTTAAATACATCATTCAGTCCGTCAAGATTAGGAGTAAAAGCATTGGGCACTGCCGAAAGGCAGTTGTTACAAAATTCTTCCTTCAGATCTGTAACAGCTTCAGCAAAGCAGTATCCCTTTCTCACCCGCACTGAATAAACACCTTCCTCACTTGATGTATAAACAGGCTCTGTACTACCATCCTGCCAAACATAGGTAGCACCATCAGTTGTTGCATCAAATCGTATAGGTGCTCCTGAGCATATTGTTGTATCTGTTGGCAGAGACAATGACAATTCTTCCGCACGTATTTGTAGGGTATCGCCAGCAATGCAACCGTCTGCACTAACTGTAAGCCTATACACGCCAGGTGCATCTGCATAAAAATATGCTTGCTCAGAGCCATCCTGCCATTCATACATAGCACCCGGAGGCAGGTCAGTAGCTGATCGTAAAACAGTGTCAAAACATGTGGTCATATCATCTCCCAGTTCTACTGAATAGTCCACGAATTTCACATTGAATGTATCAGTACGTTGCTCACAGGTTTCAGTGGAACTGGTAACAATATATTGCCCGGCAGTTGCTACATTCAGCATTGGCGATGCCCATCCGTTCTGCCAATAATATGAGCTGTATCCCGCAGGAGCAGACAATATCAACGAGGATTTAAAACAAACCGTAGTATCAGTAAGATTACCACCAATCCTGGCAATACTTTTCCGCCTGAACATAGGAGCAGGCAGCGAAGAAGTAGTATAAGTACCCACTTGTAAGGTTATTGCAGCAGGATCAAAATTACATCCGGCACCTGCAACATCCGGGTTATTAATGCGCCCGAGTGTTTTTTGCCCCATGGTAAATGCATGGTATATTTTACCATCACCGCCTAACTGCATAGCGCTTTTCTGCCAACCGAACCCTGTTTGCTGCTCTACACCAAGGTACCGGGACGATTGTGGTTGATATATTGTAGCCGGTGTACCAACCGATAACACAGAACCATTCTGCACGAGTGGAAATTGCTGTAGTATAAATGAAGTACCCGAATGTAATATGGTTGAAGAATAGCCACTTACGTACAACAGTTGCTCATTAGGAGAAAGGCATATAGCAGGAATAGTAGCCGAAGAATAATTTTCACCCTTGGGATAAGCCCACGCCAGCGCCACAGCATTACTTACCTTACCGGTAGCAGGATCAAAGTCATAAGCTGTAATATCTGCTGATTCATAGGACACAATGAGCTTATTGCGCGTATGACTGTATATCATATTCCCGGCCCTGTTGCCTACGCCATAACCTTTACCTTTAGGGTGTGACCCCGGCACATCCATCGCACCAAAACGACTCACAACAGGCTGCATGTTTACACCATTCAAACCTACTTCATAAGCCTTAAAGTCATAGTCGCCACTCCCTTTGCCCGACTGTACCACCACCCAGTACTTGCATGGCACACCCGGCACAACTGTCATGTAATGGCCGCAAACTGTATCTAACAATACATGACTTTGCCCCGGTACTACACCTCCTGCACCGCTATTCAGGCTCATATCCACAATTGTATAGGTCAGCTGCCCTACGTAATACTTCCCGAAAGGAGCTTCCCCTTTCGACGGGAATGTTGTAAAAACATAATAGCGATCAGTATCGTTAGCATCAGGTACGATCATCGCATTTAGGTTCCAGCTGCCTGTATATTTATCAGGCCAAACGGGATTAGCACTCCCCTGCATTACATTTCCGTTAGCATCCCATATCTTCAGGCCATTTGCGGCAAACAATACATTGCCTGCGTCATCATACTGCGTGGCAGACACGGCACTATGCGTATAAACAGGAGTTGACAGTACAGTAGTATTGGAGCTACGAAAATCCAAACCTGCTTTATGACCAAAACTCCATACCGGTGCAGACTCATACTGAGCATGCAACCACGACGAACATACTAATATTACCAGACACGATATGAATAATTGCTTAGCCATTTTTTAAACAAAGACAACAGAATTAACTGCTCCCGTTTGGTAAAATAACGGAAAACATCACCGATCAGCTTATGTATATCCTGCCAAAAGTTATTAATTCACCCTGATTTTCACCCGCTCACAACCGTTTATACAGATCAGGGTCAGACTATTGAATATAAAGACAGCGCAATACTATCCAAACTATTTTTTATATATTTCAGACGGATTATGGAGCTAAAGCACCCGCATATACATATAGATATTACAGAGGGACGCTACCCTAAAAGATTTATATACCTGTTGGTCAGCCTGCTTACATTTTTGTTCGGCACGCTGTTCATACCACCGGCATTCAGTCAATACTTGTCACCTATTTTCTTATTGCAGTTCACATTTGCAGGTATCATTTTATTCAGAAACCATCACAGGCTCATATACCGTGTCATTGTACTGATGGCGTTCATGTTATTGGTTATTGAAGGGTTTAAAATGGCATCATTAAGCTCAAGGACAGCAGTATTGATCGGTGATTTTACCTACTTTCTGTATTTCTCTGTGATGACCTTTGAAGTATTCAGGCAGATCATCCTGGCACGTACTATCGACTTCAATATGGTTGCAGGTTCATTCTGCGGGTTCATCATGCTGGGTATGCTGGGCAGCTTTGCACTTACTGCTATTGAGATGGTTTCACCCGGGGCTTTCAGTGGTATCAATACCAACAGCTTCAACGAAACCTTCCAGGACATGGTGTACTATAGCTTTGTATCTATACTCACCATCGGCTATGGAGACATACTGCCTGTAACACAAACTGCCCGAAAGGCAAGTATGCTCTTGGGTATACTTGGTTATTTCTACAACATCTTTGTAATTGGTATTACAATCTCTACATTCATGCAACAACGCAGAAGGCCAAAAGTTGAAAAGAAAGACGAATAGTCATTACAAACAAAACACCCGTTTGTAATGCCAACATATTATAAGGAGGTCTCCGGCTGTGAAACTGGAGACCTCTTATAAATAACTATTGATCACTATTCAGATGTGGCGTCAGTACCTTTTTCCCATATGGTCAGGTAAGCACCGGCCGGGTCCTGTATCAGGCAGTAATAGCCTCCTTTGCCATCGGCACGTTTATCGCCCATTACCTTACCTCCTTGTGCGGTTACAGCCTCAAGGCTTTTATCAAGGTTTTCTACACCTACATACATCAGCCATTGCGGTGGCAAACCTGCATTAGCTCCTCTTGCATGGCAAACACCGGCCAGTGTGTCGCCTGTCTCAGGGTCATTCATACAGTAGTCTTCATAACCACCCATATCAAAACCTTGTATATCCCAGCCTACTACCTGGTTGTAGAATTTACTCACTGCTGTAGCATCATCAATGGTCAGATCCATCCATGCTACCCTGCCTATACTTTTATCACTCATTTTTTATCGTTTTATTTTTGATTTAAGAATATTGCATTTAAACTGTTTGTTGTGCTGGCAGCACTTTTTTATTCTTCAATATTGCTGCACTGATAAGCGAAATTATTAATCCTACAGGTAATATTTCTGTCATTGTAATACCAAAACGTGTAATCGGGTTTCTGTAATACTCCATCGATTTCATTGCCTGCTCTCTTGCAGCCTCTATTGCCTCAGCTGAAGCACCACTTTCCTTCAACCTGGCCAGGCTGCCCTCTGCATATACTTTCATAAAACCTTCCGCACCGGCATCAGTGGTGCTGAGGTATAATTCCCAACCTGCTGCATAAAACACACATGCAATAAGTGAAATATATAACCCAACAAGAAACGCCCTGCCAAACTTTACCTCACCACCTTGATACTTGTCTCGGTATAATTTAATAGCAAAGAATATCATGGATAATCCCACAACCATAGTTGCGTATCCAAAAAGTTCCCCTCCTTTGAAGTCTCCGTCAGATGTCAGCGGGTTGAGCAGAAAGAACATACCGCCACTAAGCAGGCCGGCAATTGTGCCGAATGTTAAAACAATTTTTTTCATAATACTTTGTTTAGTGAATAATTCGTTGATGCTGCAAATGAACATCAGCAAACCAATTTTCCATTCATACTAAAGTATGATTTACAGTAGGGACGGGCATTTTCATGCTAAAGTATGATGTCATACTAAGGTATCAGTTGTAGCTCCTTTGCCTTTTGTACTGCTTGTGTACGTCGCTTAACATCCAGTTTCAGATACAAATTTGCCGAATGTGTTTTTACCGTGCTCAATGAAATGAATAATTTATCCGCTATTTCCTGGTTGGATAATCCCTGCGACATCAGCTCAAGCACTTCATATTCCCTCGGGCTGATACCCAGTTTTTCCATTTTCGCTTCGTCAAGTACAAAATCACCACCTACCGGCACCGGCACTTCTTTTATGATCGTTTTCCTGTTGATGAGCTTTGTACCACCCCAGATACCTAATATGGTAAAAAACAACGCTATGACACCCAGGTACACCTCCATGCTCCAGTCACGTATAAAATATTTATACTCAATAACCTTCAGCAAAGCAGTCAGGGCTGCCAAAGCAAAACCATATATGATAATGGTGCGACGCATGGGGTAAAAATAAAGTAATCGCACAATATTTGGGGAATATCCTTTCAGTAAGGCCGGCTAAGTATTCTTATACATATCCAGTTGTTGTGTCATGTTTTTCAATTGGACACGGAGGTCACTCACCTGCTGCAGTAGATGCGCTATAGCCTCGATCCCTTCCATGTTAATGTCAAGATCGGCATGCAGGCGTACCAGCTTCTCAAGATCAGCAACACAGTCCGGGTGTATGTATTGCACTTCTTCTATAGTAACTACTTCCGCCAACCCGGCATCACATAGCCCGGAAACAAACGTGTAAGACACGCTGTGATGAGAACAAAAGTCCTCTGCGGGTATTAAATCTGCTTTTTCCATGATCACCTTTTTTTGATTTCAGCCAATTGCCTGAACAGTTCTTTTTCTTCTTCCGTAAGCTGCCCGGGTATTTTAATATTCCAGGTCACATACAGATCACCGAACGCACCCTCTTTTTTGTATTTCGGGAAGCCCTTTCCTTTCAGGCGTACCTGTGCGCCGTTCTGTGTTTCCGGCGCTACTTTTAGTTTCACTTTACCATCCAGTGTCTCTATCACTTCATCACCGCCCAGTACTGCTGTATAAAGTGGCAGGTCTAATGTAACATGCAGGTCGTCGCCTACCCTTTTGAAAGGTGTATTATTATTAATCACAAAGGTTATATACAGGTCACCTTTAGGGCCACCATTAATACCTTCCCCACCATAACCTTTCAGCTTGATCACCTGGCCATCCTCTACACCTGCCGGTATGGTTATCCTGATATTCTTTCCATTCACATTCAGCACCTGCTTGCGTGTTGCCATAGCATCGGTAAGGTTCATTTGCAACGAAGCCCTGTAGTCCTCTCCCCTATACCGCACATTACCACGGCTTTGCCTTTTACGGCCGAACATCTGCTCAAAGAAATCTGAAAAATAAGCCCCTTCACCAAAATCAGAACCAGAATAGGTATAACCTTCAAAACCCTGCCCGCTTGTTCTTTGCTGCTGTTGCTGTCTTCTTGCTTCTTCATATTGCTCCGCATGTTGCCAATGTTCACCATACTGATCATACTTCTTACGCTTTTCCGGGTCACTCAGTACTTCATTAGCCTCATTTATCTGTTGAAACTTCTTTTTAGCCTCTTCATTATCGGGGTTCAGGTCAGGGTGATATTTACGTGCCAGCTTGCGAAAGGCTTTTTTTATCTCCTCTTCTGTAGCGTTCTTGTCTACACCCAGTACTTTATAATAATCTATAAAACCTGTCATTTGTTATAAATATACGAATACAATAATTAGCGGTTCCTTGCAGGTGTGCTCACAGACTGTTCTCTTTTAGTTCCTGTCTTTTTTACCGGTTCAGTACGTTGAGGACTACGCTGTGTCGGGGCACTACGCTGCGTGGGTGTGCGCTGTGTGGGTGTACGTTGTGTTGGAGTACGTTGCACAGGCTCACGCTGTACAGGTGTACGCTGTGTGGGTGTACGTTGCGTTGGAGTACGTTGCACAGGCTCACGCTGTACGGGTGTGCGTTGTGTTGGTGTACGTTGTACCGGCTCACGCTGTACAGGTGTGCGTTGTGTGGGTGTACGTTGTACCGGCTCGCGCTGTACGGGTGTGCGTTGTGTTGGTGTCCGTTGCACGGGTGCGGGCCGGCTGGTGCGATTTTTTTCTACCTCAGTTGCAAAGGGAGCGGGTCTGTTTTGATTAGTACTGACAGGCACCGGAGATCTTAATGGCGTCTCTGATCGTACGGTATTTACAGGAGTAGCTACCCTATCCCTGTGTTCTACTTCAGGGCTGTATATCCGCAAAGTGTTATTGCGTGTATAGGTATTGGTCCTGGTCGAAACGGATTTAACCCTGTATTCACGAACATCTCTTCCTGTTTCTCGCATGTATTCAGTACGTGACGGCCCGGTAATATATGTTGTATTACGCGTGCGGTTGATGTAGGTATTATTGATCACTGTTGTCTGGTTATGAATATTTAAATTGAGCCGCCTGTCGCGTACATAGTTTGTAAAACTTCTCCTGTACAGGTACTGAGGTGGCAGAAATACCCACCAGTCCATAGGGCAATTGTACACACCAAACGAAACTGAAACGGTAAACCCGGGTGTAAGCGGTGCCCAGCCGTAATAGCCGGCTCCGTAACGCCAGTAAACCCATGCAGGCCCCCAATCATATCCGGGCACCCACACCCAACCGTAAAACGCGTCATACAGCCAGCGGCCGTAATGGAAAGGCGCCCATCCCCAGGCATAACCAGATACCCATGTGTTACCATACTCCGTCATTACCCAATGGCCATTGGTATAATATGGTTGAAACCCGGCACCTGCGTCGGGAACCCAAACATATCCATACTGCGCATCATTAACCCATACCCCATAGGGCGACAATTCATCATAAAAAACGCTGAAAGAAATTACCCTCTGAGCCCTAAGTTGCGTACTACCTAATAATATGGCAGATGCAATTACTATAGCCATGTGTATATATTTCCTGTACATATTCCTGTTATTTGATTTTCAATTGCAATACTGTAAATATCCGTAACACAATATGATACATACATGACTGCCATCAGCAATACGAATGACTTATATCATACCTTGCGCCATATAGCCGCTGTGCATTGGCCGAAAAATGATATATTTACTACATGTTACCGTTATACAGGTTGATACTGTGCCTGCTTCTGTTGTTACCCCTGCGGATGAATGCTGCGGAGCCTGATACAGGTGTTATCCCGCAGTCTCTGCTGCTCGATCAGCGGTGGGATTATAACAACTACACCCACTTTGTAATTCCTGCTATCGACTGGCTGCAAAACACCCCTATAGATACGCATACGGCATTGCGCAGCAGGCACGACAATTTTGTAATGTACTGGCTGCAGAAAAACGAAACGGTGATCGTAAACATACCTGAATACCTGGTCAACTTTCAGAATGCAAACAGGGAACTGTATTTTATTTATGCAGGGGGCTGGATAAAACACGCCATGCAAACCGGCGACTCCTCTACAAGAAATAATGCATTAGCGGGGGTAAAAAGCGTACTTGAATTTTACAGCAGTGATAAAGGCATAGCTCAAAATGACTACCTGGACAACCTGCTGCAAATTGCTGATAGCGGTAAACTCGAAACACTTTTTGATTCATCTGAAGGTGCACAAAACACATATGTATTCCTTAAACCTCCTTCAGATAAAAAACAATTCAAACCCGACGAAAACTATTTCACCTTTCATTACACCGGTATCAACTTTACAAACACCAAAGCACTGCATTACAGGTATAAACTTACCGGCTATTACGACGACTGGATAGAGACAGATGAAGAGACAGTTACATTCCCTAACCTGCCTTCAGGTGATTACTCATTTGTTGTACAAGCATCCATCTACCCTGGCTTTGATCATGCCGTTGAAGACAGCTACAGTTTTAATATTGCCACGCCCATTTATAAACAGCCCTGGTTTATTGCCCTTGTGATACTTATTTGTATTACACTTGCCTATTTCTATATGCTTTGGCGCGAAAAACAGCTGAAACACATCGCCAACCTGAAACATGAACGCGTGACCTTTGAATACGAATACCTCAAAAGCCAGGTAAACCCGCACTTTCTCTTCAACAGCCTGAATACGCTCACTAACCTGATAGAAGAGAACCCCAAAACCGCTATCAGTTACACAGCCCATTTGTCAGATCTGTATCGTAATATGCTGGCCCACCCTGACCGTAACCTGGTACAATTATCTGAAGAGTTGGACATACTGAACAACTACATACATATACAGAAAAGCCGCTTTGGAGATGCGCTGATAGTAGATCAGAAAATTGCACCTGAGATCATAGCGGAAAAGAAAATTGTATACCTCGCTCTGCAACTACTGGTTGAGAACGCCATCAAACATAACATCGTTTCACAATCTCAACCACTGATCATTACTATATCTGCAACAGAAACAGAACTTACCGTCACTAACCCGCTCAGACCGAAAATGAGCAAAGAGAAGCCCAATGGCATGGGGCTGGCCAATATCAGCAAACGTTACCAGCTGGCTACCAATAAAAAAATCAGTTACGGAGAAGAAAACGGTATGTTCGTAGTAACGTTACCTTTACTCTAGCATAACTTACAAACTCGCTTTGAACGCATTGTAGCTGTTTATTTCTTCATCTTGGGTTATGAATGATGTACAAGCCTTTTCCTTTGCATAACTTTCTATATTCTGTACCCTGTTATCCGGACTGGGGTGGGTGCTCAAAAATTCAGGTGGTGCTACAACACCGTCATCCAGTATTTTTTGAAAAAACAGGGCAGCGCCATCCGCCTCATATTTTGTAGGACATAAGTAATTTACTGACGATTCATCAGCTTCCTCCTCGTTACTCCTGCTGAATTTAAGTCCCACCAGCTGTGTAGCTACCTGCGATATCAATCCCTGGTCTTCTCCCAATACAATATCCAGCAATGTTTGTATGCCGTATATCTTCGTAAGCTGTTCTGTAGAGTGGCGCTTGTCTGCGTGTGCAATTTCATGCCCTATCACACCCGCCAGTGCCGACTTGCTGTCAAGATATTTTATCAATCCTGTATAAATATAAATATAGCCACCGGGCGTGCAAAAAGCATTCTGTATATCATCGCGCTTCACTATGTACAGTTCCCATACAAAATCATCTTTGTGCGTAACGGCACCACTGTTTAATATTTCATTTCTTATTCCATACAGGTAATCATAGGCGGCGGCATTTGTTGCGGGGTTTAATATAGGGAACTCAACCGGATCAGCTGCGATCTCTCCCTTTACCTGTAATCCCAGTTCTTTGTCATCCTGTACAGTAAAAATATTAATTCCACCGCCACCGCTGTTGTTATCATCTTTATTACAACCTGAGAATATCAATGAGGTGCAGCATACAGCAGATAAAAGGAGCTTTTTCATAAAACAAGTTTTAGATCATTGTAAATATACTACTGTAACAACCTAATTGCATAATGGTTCTATCCATTTCTATAATGCTAACTCATACATAAAAGAGTGTGGCGCCAAATTGGCACCACACTCACTCACACATCCACACTCACTATTACTATTACAAAAACTATGCTTGTTCTTAGTTTTTACTGAAAGTCGGGTAGTCCGTATAACCTTCTGCACCAGGTGTATAAAACAAGTCCATTTTCAATTCATTGTTCAACGGTGCGTCATGCTCAAACCTGCTCGCCAGGTCAGGATGAGCAATGTATGGCTTACCGAACGCTGCCAGTCCTTTATCATCATGCTGCAACCTTTCTTCAGCAGTTTCTTTTGTAAGGCCTCCGCTGTAAATGATCGTACCCGGGAATATATTCCTGAATGTAGCTTTCAGGCTCTCCGGCACTTCAGGCGCACCCATCGATGAGTGGTCTACTATATGCAAGTACACAAGATCCAGTTTACCTAATTCACCCACCAGGTATTCATACTGCTCATCTATTCCTTCAAAAGGGTACAGGTCGTTGAATGCACCGTACGGAGACAACCTGATACCTGTTTTGTCAGCTCCGATCGCCTCGGCTGTTTTCTTCGCTACCTCTATAACAAAGCGTGCGCGATTTTCTACAGAACCTCCATATTCATCGGTACGCTGGTTAGACCCCGGATTGATGAACTGATCCAGGAGATAACCGTTTGCGCCGTGCAATTCTATACCGTCAAAACCGGCCTCTATAGCATTTTTCGCAGCCTGTACGTACTCGTCAACTGTTTTACCAATATCCTCAGTGGCTATTTCCTTCGGCTCAGGATGATCCTGCATACCACCACCGTCTGTCCACATTTGGCCTTTTGCAGTTATCGGGCTCGGGCCTACTATCTCAGCTCCCTCAGGCAAATTGTCCTTGTGGCCAATACGCCCCGTATGCATCAGTTGTGCGAAGATCCTGCCACCTTTCGCATGCACGGCGTCGGTTACTTTCTTCCAGCCTGCTACTTGCTCCAGGCTGAACAAACCCGGTATGCGTGCGTATCCCAGTCCGTTTGGCGATGGCGCTACACCTTCTGTTATCAGCAATCCACCACCCGCACGTTGCGCGTAGTATTCGGCCATCAATTCATTTGGCACATTACCAATGGCCCTTGAGCGTGTCATAGGCGCCATTACTACCCTGTTTTTGAGCGTGATATCTCCCAGTTTGTATTCACTTAATAATTTCATTCTGTATAAGTTTTGTGAGTTGTACTAATTGTTATTTCCGTAACAAAAGTAGAACTGATATCTATACGTCATGATAAGGATTCGCAATACTTGTATAGACGATTGATGTATATACATCAATATAAGATCATCAAATACTTGCATTGGGTTTAGTTATTAGAGCAGAAGATTTATTATGTTTGTTATGATATGTAAACACCCATCTTTAAAACCCGCATAGCCGCTATATGAGTAGAGGAATAAACCCTGATTTTTTGCGCGACAACTACGCTCGCATGTCAGACAATGAGCTGACGTACATAGCCACACAAGATGCAGCAGGCCTTACACCCGAGGCTATGAGCATCCTGAAAGAAGAGATACACAAAAGAGGGTTGGGAGATGACATAGCTAAAGGCATTGATGCTCAAAATAAACAATACAGTATCGAAGAGCTAAAAGCGTACTGTGATATCATCAGTACACTCAATTGCCCTCATTGCAACAACAATACTGAAAAACTAAGTGCTACCGTCACGGCCATGACAATAAGCCTTGTGGTCATTACCAACTATGAAAAAAGGGTAAGGGTAGGTTGTCCCTCATGCCTGAAAAAGAAAAATGCCACCGCACTGATTGGCTCACTTGTCATAGGTTGGTGGGGTATCCCATGGGGGCCTATACGCACCTTACAATCAGTCTGGATAAACATATCAAACATGGGCCTGCATAAGCCCGATGAATACAATGATTACATGTACGGTTATGTTCTCACAAACCTCGGCCGTATAGAAGTTTATAAAAACGACCGTGCCAAACTACAGGAGATACTGAAGAACAGTTAACCTTGCTGCTTGTTCTTATTATTCAGCACGTCGTTGGCTGTTTTCAGGAAAGTGACCTCCTCCTTGCCCGGCTCTGAGCGTGGATAACCAAAGGAGCCTAAAGGCGTTATATTGAATTTACCATTGTCCTTATCTTTCTCCATATTGAACATCCATATGATGGGATAGCCCTGTACATTGAAAAACTGTTGAAGCCCTGCATTTTGTTGCATCAAAGCATCCGGTAATTTTTTCTTGCGGGGAAAATCAAGCTCCAGCAGTACGACATTCTTCTTTGCCCATGCCTGGAAACCCGGCTTTACAAATACCGCTTTCTCCAACTTGTGGCACCACCCGCACCAGTCACTTCCGGTAAAAAAGGCAAATACCGGTTTGTTGGTCTTTTTTGATATTTCATACACCTGTGTAATATCAGTGTACCATGTCAGTCCGTGTTTCTGGTGTTGCGCCATTGCCTGCTGCGACAGAAAAAACATCATAGCTATCACCGGCAACAGTATGTTCTTATTCAGTTTCATTTCCGCTCGTTTACATTGATATCATTCAAAAATAAGGAAAACACTGTTAAATCTATGTTCATATTACAGAGCAAGACTTGACAACGACATGGACACAACTGCTATTGCAAGCCGTTGATCTCCTTTTTAAAGTCCGTTGCGTTTTTCTGTGTCAATACCAGTTTCATATTACTGCTTCCGGCAGATACGGGCATGACACCACCATATAGCTTACCGTCTGCTATTACCAGCGATGCGAAATGCATAGGCACGTCAGGTATGTTCTTGCATTTTACTATACCATTTACAGGTGTAGCTACCGACATAACGGAGTTCATCTCATCGAATATTACATAGGACAGTATATAGTCACTTCCGTTTGCAGTTACGCCCTGTACAGACAGGTTAACATCAAAACTTGTGTATGATGTCGGGTTTGGGAATTTATCAATATTGATCCAACTCAGGCTGTCTGTGACCACACTCAGGCTATCCCATGCAGGACTATACACAGAGTTTACACCCTGACCGTTTGTTTCAAGGATACGCCATTCAACCAAACTCATAGGCCGTTCTAAAGCAGCATCGCCCCTGAAGACAAACATATCTTTCTCCGCTGCACCACCCTGTGGTACAGTAGCCTTGACGGTGCTGCCAGGCTTCAGGTACAGGCGTTCCCCACCCTGCGTTACATTTATCTCAAACTCACCACCCGAAATAAGTGGCCTGTCATTGCTCATAGGCAGCATCCTGGAAAATATCATATCGCCTTTATTCAGCCATTCGCGCACCTGCACCTGTACCTCTCCGGTTACGGCTGATCCATCGGCCTTTTGCAGTGAATTGGCATACAGTACATACTGCGTACCGCTGTTACCGTAAAAGCTGTTGGTAACGTCCGGGTTAAGTGTCATGGTTTTAAACTTCACCTCTTCTGTTTCAAAAAAATCATGCATTGAGGTATAGCTTACAAACGGGGTATCAGGTGAATACTGTTTGTTTTTATCGCAGGCAGTTAATAACAATACTGCAAAGACGGGGATGCTGTATAAGCGGCTGATGATTTTCATAACAGGCGGTTTTAAAATTTTACGGTATTAATAATACGTGGCTTATTTCTATCAGACAGTTAAAAAATGCTGCTGGTTGGCTCGTGTCAGCTGGCTCGTGGGGGGGGGTGATTGTTAAGTTTTGTTCGGAACTGTGATGCTCATGATTTAATGAATACTATGATCCTCTTTTGTTGGCGTATGTATACAGCCAGGTGTTCAGGCGTTGTAAACGCCTGAACAAAGAATCCTCGTTGCAAACGAGGACTAGTGGGGGCAGATAATAACAAGTTGCTTAGGCACAAGAAACCATACCCGTAAGCAATTAAGGGGGACTAATGTTAGCCCCCCTCTTTTGTTAGTTTTCTAAACAATTATGCTTTTGCTTTTTTCCTTTTTGCAAGATCAAATACACTCCAGGCGAGAATTGCGATTATAATAATCAGCGAAATTCTGACTCCGTATATTTCTTCTTTTATAAATAGCGCAAGTGCAAGTAAGGCTGCACGGGCTATTATAGGAACTAAAACTTTTTTTTGCGTTGTCTTTTCCATTACCAAAACCAAGCAGTTAATCCAGAATATAAAGCGGCTCCCATTACAGCTCCCGCAGCGGTACCAACACCCGGCAAGACGCTTCCGGCAGCACCACCATCTAATGCGCCCATACAATCAGCAGCTACAAAACCAATAACCTGTCCTTCTTTTTGAGACAACCTTAAGGTAGGACCACCGTTTTGAGGAAGGTTAGGCAGATTTGCCGGAATTGACGCTAACTGCATCCATGCTTCAACGTTATTATCCCAATATGCATAGCTACCTTCCGCTACGCCAACAATCGCCGCTAAGATTTCCTTCTCAGTGACACTTAAATTGTTGTCCGTCTTCATATTGTTGTAAACGTTAGCACATACTGCCAGAAAATCGATAGACTCACCCTGAGCATCAATGCCCTCAAGTGCATTTACTATTTCTGACAGGTAATTTTTGTAATCTGATGTTGATAAACCCTGATAATTCAGGAAGCTATTGGTAATAGCCAGGTTTGATGAATTATAGTTGTTAATAGCATCATTTTTGATAGAGGTCCACTCAGATTGCACACTATTTTCTGTAATGTAATCTGACAAGAAATTCTCTGACCAGGTAAGCTGACTGTTCAAATTGGTTAAAGTATACGCTGTACTTAGATCATTTGAAACATAGGCATTGTACGCTGCCTGCATGTAATCATTGTGCATGGTGTAGGAGTTTGTTCTTATCGCATCCAGTTCTTCCGACAGGGTGCTCAAGGTTGACGCCTCAATCCGGCTGGCATGACCACTAGTGTTGGATGACTTTTTACATGCGAAAAACGATGTGATAGAAATTGCGGCAATCGCGGCTACGGTAATGATTCTTCTTTTCATTTTGTGTTTTATATGGTTTTAAGTGCACAGGAATTTGTGCAGCGCTAAGGTAATACAGCCTATGTCAATAAAACAACACTATGCAATAATATTTGTTTTTATCATTAAACATATTTTTTATGTAAGATCAGCCTCATGTATCTTTTCAGATCGCGTTAAAAAAATAAAAAATATTTACTACCGATAATACCGGTGTAAAAAAAGATAAACAGCAATCTAATTGACACTGTAAATACCAGAACAAAAAAACTCTCGTTGTAAACGAGGACTAGTGGGGGGAGTAATTGTTGTGTTGCCAGGAACTGTGATGCTACTGATCGAATGAATACTATGACTCTCTTTTTGTTGGCGTAGGTATACAGCCAGATGTTTGGGCGTTGTAAACGCCTGAACAAAGAATCCTCGTTGCAAACGAGGACTAGAGAGGGAAGACTTCAGCATGCAACTATATGTTGAAGAAAATCAATGTAATGCATATCGCGAATTAAATAACAAGATATAACAAAGTAGTTTCTATCAAATGTAAATTCCTAAAATTACATTCAAAACATTCTTATCCTTTTAGTTACATTAATAATTTATGTTCTACCCAATGACCTTCTTTCATTGGTGGAATTAAAAAATCTCCTATTCCCCAGTTAATCCGATCTGTAACTCTTACCACTTGACCTATTTTCTCATCCCAAAACGGTACAATTGGACCATATTGAGCTTTGACCAAAATAGCAACAGCACTAAAAGCCATTAGAGCATTTTTCAAGTTTCCTCTATAAAGATCGACTTCACTATTATGTTTAATTGCATTGTATGAATCATACCATACAAGGCTTTGAGTAGGTGATTGGTATGACCAGTTTTTAAATGGTTAAATAGTTTTAAGTTCTGGATAAAATGGGAATTGTACATCATATTTATCTAATCTGAGTACTTGCTTAAGTTTAAAATAATCTTTTGTCGTATAGTTTGATTTAGTTGTATGCTCATTCACTTTTAAAATACCTTTTAACTGTGTTTCAACTTCAATACATGACAGAATTAGTAAATTTTTTATAGTAGGGCCAAAAGATTTAAGGTTAGCACTTGAGGGATGCAATACATTAAAGATATCTAAAAGCATTTCCTTAAGTATCGCAAGTTGGGTAATGGAAAGGAGCTGTTTCTTTTCATCATGTGGATAGTATTCAGAAAATTCCAATAATTCATTTTTCAGTTTCTCCAGTTCGTTTCTTATGTCATAGGCAAAAGAAATTCCTTGCTCCTCTTTGATTATTGGACGATATATTCGAGGATAAAATGCCCCTGGCTTTGACAACAATTCTATTAACTTGTAATAAGTACGTGATTCACTTCCCCCATAAATTTTTCCGTATGAAAACAAGGCTTTAGATGCAGTGTCTCCTTTTTTGATTTCACAGTATTGAAAGGATTTCCTAAGTGTACTATATACTTTATTAGATTTTATGTTTTTTTCGAGTGACAGTGAGTATAACGCATTATCATATTGACCTATTAAACTGTTAACAGTCTTTTTTCTATAACCTGAGACCAAAGCATAAATACGATTCATAGTATTACGATATTAGACGGTATATTTATTATGAATAAATATACATAAACATCCCCCCATTGGCGCAAGTCTTTTCGACTTGTGCCAAATACAGACTAACTATAAGCCACACTAGTCCTCGTTTGTAACGAGGATTGTGAGGGATGGCGTTTGCAACGCCCTATGTTGGGCGTAGTCTCCGACTACGTCCTCCTCCCGGCAGCCAATCTCCTGATTGGCGAAACAAAACAGGCATTGCTCCAATGTCAATAAATCATAGCCTATCAACAAATCATACAAATCAAAGTTCCAGACAAAAAATAAACTTGCTCGAATAGTCAATTTTACGTATTTTTAATACGATAAAACAACCCGTAAAACAGGTGAATTTTCGCCTCCTGTTAACAGGTCATACTATATACCAATAAAAACATATCAACCGATCAGCAATACATAACTGCATATAAAAACCACCATTCAGCACCTATGACAACGTCAAAACACATAAAACCTCAACTAACTGAGAACGAACACATTATAAAAACAGGAAACAAAAAGAAGCACCCCCACCCCCATACATGCGATACAAAACGATACAAAATGATACAGTTTAACACCAACACCCGGCTACTATCATCTAACCCATAAAGAACAGTTATACATCATAAAAAACATAAACCATGAAAGAAATCAGCCAACTATCGCACTTGTCCCGCTACTGCGGGGTCAGCTTATCGAAAATTAACCTGTATCATTTGCCAAAGGTTTTGTAATTTATACCTCTTACAAGTTACCTTTGTACAACTTTTAGACGAATAAGAATATGTTGCAGGAAGCCACTACACAACAAGATAACAGGCTCTCGTTCGATGAATTCAAGAACGAGGTGTTGCAGGACTACCGCCTGGCAGTAGCCAGCCGCGAGGCCAGCCTCATAGGCCGTAAAGAAGTTTTGACGGGAAAAGCCAAGTTCGGCATATTCGGCGATGGTAAGGAACTGGCGCAGATAGCTGCCGCCAAATGCATGCAGCCGGGCGATATACGTGCGGGTTACTACCGCGACCAGACCCTGATGTTTGCCACGGGTATGAGCGATATGGATAAGTTTTTCGCGCAGCTATATGCCACTACTGATATTAACGAAGAGCCGGCATCGGCGGGACGTATGATGAACGGCCACTACGGCACACGCTGGATAGACGAGAACGGTGAATGGCTGGACCTGACCAAGGCGCCACAGTCGTCAAGCGATATATCGCCCACGGCGGGCCAGATGGTGCGTGCACTGGGGCTGGCGTTCGCATCGAAATGCTACCGCAATGTAGAAGAGCTGAAAAAAGGATTTGAAAAGTTCACCAAAGGGGGCAACGAGGTGGTATTCTGTACCATCGGCGACGCCTCTACATCGGAGGGCCTGTTCTGGGAGACTGTAAACGCTGCCGGCGTATTGCAGGTGCCACTGGCCATATTTGTGTGGGACGATGGCTACGGCATATCCGTTCCCCGCAAGTACCAGACCACCAAAAGCTCCATATCAGACGCCCTGGCGGGTATGCAGTGGGAAGACAGCAAAGGTGGTATGCACATTTATAAAGTAAAGGGCTGGGATTATGCCGGGCTGGTAGAAACCTTCCAGCGTGGTATCAATAAGGCCCGAGAAACACATACACCTGCCATATTTCACGTGCAGGAGGTGACACAGCCGCAGGGCCACTCTACTTCGGGCTCGCACGAGCGCTATAAAAGCCCTGAAAGGCTGGAATGGGAGAAGGAGCACGACTGTATTGCCAAAATGCGCAAATTCATTCTGGACAACCAGATAGCTGAGGCGGAAGAGCTGGAAGAGATAGAGAACTCAGCTAAAGAAAGCGCAAAAGCCGCCAAGCAAAAGGCATGGGATACGTTCATCACGCCAATAAAACAGGAGGTGCAGCACACTACCAACCTGTGCAACCAACTGGTGTATGAGGCGGGCGATAACGCCCTTAAAATATCGAAACTGGTAAAAGACCTGAACGCTATCAGGGAGCCTATACGCAAGGATATACTGCAGACCATCAACAAGTGCCTGCGCCTTGCAGATGGCAACAGCCAGGCTGCCCGTACGCTCAGGAATCATTACGATACGCTGCGCAATGACGCGGCGGAACGCTATTCATCGCACCTGCACTCAGAATCGAAGTACAGCGCTATGAAGGTGAATGAAGTGAAGCCGGTGCTGGATGCAGAAAAATCGTTGAATGGTTACGAGATACTCAACCAGTTCTTCGACATGACATTTGAGCGCAACCCGGCGGTTTTCGCCTTTGGTGAAGACCTGGGTAAGATAGGTGACGTGAACCAGGGCTTTGCGGGTCTGCAGGACAAATACGGCGAACTGCGCATATTTGATACCGGCATACGCGAGGCTACCATTATAGGACAAGGAATAGGCATGGCGCAGCGTGGATTGCGTCCTATTGCCGAGATACAATATTTAGACTACCTGCTGTATGGTTTACAGCCGCTCAGCGACGATGTATCGACCATGCTGTACCGTACACGCGGTGGCCAGAAATGCCCGCTTATAGTACGTACACGCGGCCACAGGCTGGAAGGTATCTGGCATAGTGGTTCGCCGATGGGTACTATACTGAACAGTATACGTGGTATGTACCTGTGCGTACCCCGCAATATGACTCAGGCTGCTGGTATGTATAACACATTGCTGCAAGCTGATGAGCCCGCTATTGTGGTAGAATGCCTGAACGGCTATCGCCTGAAAGAGCAGGTACCTACTAATATGGCGGAAATGACAGTGCCGATGGGGGTTCCGGAGATCATTCGTGAGGGTGATGACGTGACGATCGTATCATATGGTTCTACCCTGAGGGTAATAGAGGAAGCAATTGTGAACTACCTGGAGCCGGGCGGCATCAGTTGCGAGGTGGTGGATGTACAAACACTACTCCCCTTCGATGTGAACCACATGATCATTGAGTCGCTGAAAAAGACCAACAGGATAGTATTTATAGACGAGGATGTACCGGGCGGAGCATCGGCTTATATGTTCCAGCATGTAATGGAAAAGCAAGGTGGTTACCGCTGGCTGGATGTTGCCCCACGTACCATCACATCGCAGGCACACCGCCCCGCATACGCTACCGACGGTGACTACTTCTCAAAACCGAACGCTGAGGATATAGCACAGGTAATAGAAGAGATGATGGCGGAATAATACGCATACAATTCAACAAGTATATCAAAAGGAGCCTTATGGCTCCTTTTTTATGCTGTATAGCTACCAACAAAAATCCCCGCTCCTAAGGAGCGGGGATCGAATTATCTGAGATCAGTGTTATTAGTTATTACCGACAGCTACCTTGATAGTACCGACCTTACCTTCCTGGTCTTTCAGCACTATGACGTAGTTGCCTGCGGCAAACTTGCCAAGGCTTATTTCCTTCCTTGCAGTTTCCTTCACCTCTTCGTGCAGCACTACCTGGCCAATTGAGTTATACACGTCAATTGAGTAGCTTACCAAAGTACCATGCCAATCGAGCACTACCTTATCTGAAGTCGGGTTTGGATATACTTCCAGACCTTTCAGGTCAACCGTGTTCAGATCCAACAGTGTGATACCCAGGATGTTTGATGGTTTAGACCAGCAACCGTTATTATTGGTAACTGCCCAGTATTTACCGATCGTATCAGGGTAGTTCGTGTTTTTGAAGTTAACAGTATCCTGCCCCCTTGGCCCGAACCATACGAATGAGCTGTCGAAGTTGGTATGTATCATATTACCCAACAATGATATAACAGGCTCCTTAGGTGTTACTGAGCGAACCATTACCATTGGCTGAGAATAAACAGTATCAGGCAGGTAACAACCATTATCTGTCTGGTTTGCACGTACCATTACCGTATTAGCATCCAGCAGAGAGTTGGTTACAAACACATTACCTGTAGGACCTGCGAAACCATTTATGATCCACCTGTAGTCAGGCGCTGTACCTAAATCAATAGCTGTTGCCGTAAACTCAACCAGTGAGTCAAGACAGCCAGGGTTTTTACCTGCAGTAATTTCAACCGTTACTTTAGGACGCTTGCTGGTAGTGATCACCATTGTAATAAAGTTAGATGTATCACGTGGGTTGGCTACGCAAGAGTCTGTAGCAATAAGTATGCACTGTACCCTGTTATTGTTCCTTAATGAGTCTGTTACATATATAGGAGAAGTAGCGCCTACCATTGGTATACCATCTACTATCCATTGGAATGTAGGGTTTTTACCGGCATTGGTAGTATTTGCACTGAATATAAGCGGCTTACCCTCACAAGCGGGGTTGGTACCCGTAGTTTGGGCAATAGTTATATCAGCGGTTATCTTCTCATGTATTACAGCAATTGGCGCTGATGTTACAGTAGTTGGCGACGCGCAAGGAGAGTTTGAGGTCATGATCACCCTCACCTGGTCGTTATGCTTCAGTGTAGAAGTATTGAAGTTTACATTTGTTGCTCCTGCTACAGGTGTACCGTTAACGGTCCACTGGTAAGTAGGTGCCGTACCACCCGTTGTAGGTGTGGCTGTAAACTGGAGCGCCTGCCCAGCACAACCCGGGTTAGTACCTATGGTTAGTGCGATATTCGCTATCGGCACTTTAGTAGTGTATTGTATCTGTATACCATTTGAAATGGCGAAACCGGGGTCAGAACAAGGAGACGACGCGCTGGACTCCATACGGCAGGTAATAGTTTCACCTCCCCTTCCTATAGCTTTGAACGTTGGTCCGGTTGCACCTGTGATATTTGTACCGTTTGACCTCCACTGGTAAGTAGGAGAACCACCCGGGTTTACATTACCAACAACAGATAACGTAACAGTATCATCTATACAAGTAGGATTGGTACCGCCTGTTACGCCAATGGTAACAGCAGGAGCAATTGTTGTTCTGCGCTCTACAACTACAGAATCCCTGACTGTATCTACACCGCAAAGATTTGCGTAGTACATTTCAATTTTAACGGTGTCCTTATCTACAAATATGTTGCTTGTAAAAGTATCGTAAGTCTGACCGGCGATTGGCGAACTGTTGATGAACCACTGATAGCCAACAACTGTTGTACCGGTAGATGGTGTAGCCTCAAAAGTCAATGTTGTACCGAAGCAAGACGGGTTACCTCCAACAGGAGGGTTAGCTATATTTATAGATGCTGTATTTGAGTTTGTACCATAAATAAACACTTCGTAGTCTTCCGTCTGTCCATAAAGCCTGTCGCTGCAAGAATCGATGTAACCTGTAGTACGGTCAGAAATAACACGCATACGTATTGGCGTACAAGAAGTAGCGGTATAAGGCACAGTAAAAGTTACCGTATGCAAAGAACCACCTGACTGGTCTACAACAGCAAGGCGCTCGCCGGAAGTATTACCCAGCAAACCGTCATTGTTGTAATCAATGAAAGCAGCACCCTTATCATTAAAGTTAGAAGTAAAGCTCAGTGTATATGTGTTACCTGCTTTTAAAGCTATCTGGTGCTGACATGTATAGTCCTTATAAGTAACGTTACCATCCGCGTTATAATCACCATATCCATCACCTTTTACATCCATGTAAACTCTTGTACCAGGGCTTGCATCCGTTACTTTCACGTTACGAGGACCTGACTGGAAAACGTTTGTGGCGTTTGTAATACCGGGAGTACAAGGCGTTGGCAATGAAGTAGTTGGTAAAGGCAGTGACGCTGACGATGATATTAAAGTTGAACGTATACCCAGAATCGCACCAATGAACCTGTCTCTCTGGTCAGGAGTAAACCTGTCAGTACAGTTAGCATAGTTCATTATGTTCTTAGCTGTAGCATCTCCGAATGTGGCACTGGTACACAGGTTTGTTTGTCCTGAGTAGCAGGTACCAGCGCCATATTGATAGTGCGGCTCTGTATCGCAGCAAAGGTCGCCCTGAGTTGTGCAGCTTGTATTAGGAGGACATGTACTGGTAGAAGGGTTACTTGCTTCAAAAGTATGATACAAAGCAAATGCGTGACCCAACTCGTGCGGCAATGTAGTTTTACCCGTATTCATTTGAGAAGCCAGCATTATCGTACCATCACGATCAGCAGGCGCACCCGGGAAATAAGCGTAGCCGGCTACAAATGGTCCGCCAGAACCTGGATAACCATCAATACCATCGATCTTGTTTACCACCCAAATATTATAATACCTGTCGTTTGGCCATATGCTCAGTGCTTTCAGCGGAATGTCGTTCACACCTGCAGAGCCAGACCTGTTCACACCATCAGAAGTATAGTTTGAATACGTAGCAGAAGCGTTTACACGAACAATACCATTTGTAGTTGCGCAGTTTGGTGTGCGTTGTGCCAGTTTAAAACGGAACGGGAATTTAGTACCCCCGCTACCCACAGGCGCGTATCCGGACCATGTTGCGGCAAATGTCTGGTTCACATAATCAATTGTGTTAATGATCTGCGCATCAGAAATATTATAATTTGAGCCGATAGAGCCTCCTGTGTGCATTACGTGTACCACCAGCGGCACTTCATAGATCGTATCACCCGCAGAGTTTGTTGTCAATAAAGAATTGAGATTCTGATTGTTACTCAACCATTGCGCCAGCTGTGTATTGAACTGGCCAACTTTTTGTGAATAGGTCGAACTCTGGTTCATCAGCTGCTGGTGAGCACCATCAAATCCACATATTGGCTGGGCGTAGGTCACATCCAAAATACCGAAACACAACAGAAATAGTAGTGTAATTTTACGTATCATACTTAATACTAATTTTATAATATTTGTACAGTTGGGTAAAAATAATGTTTTCGCTAATAAAATGCTAAAAGATTTTCAGCTTTATTAACCATTTGTTCAAACAAAAAACAAAACTTTTTCCTGATTTTACTAAATCTTCGTTTTTTTATATTAAATCCTATCTTTGCCCACTCTGTTTTTAATAACATATAATACAAATTTATAATTTAGCAGACCTATGCAATTAAAAGGGTTGGTAAAATTCTTTACCGTAGCGCTTATCCTGATTTCGCTTTATCAGTTATCGTTTACGTATGTAGCGCGTAACATAGAGAAGAAAGCGATGGCCAAAGCAGAAAAATCGGCCAAGTTCGAGCAACCGGATGCCCAGGGCAAACAGTTGGAAGACTTAACAGGGAAATATTATGAGCAAATCACCGACAGCCTGCAAGGCGAAACAGTCATGAACATTCCTCTTCTGAAGAAGTATACTTACTCAGAAGTAAAGGAGCAGGAACTGAACCTGGGTCTTGACCTGCAAGGTGGTATGAACGTAACACTCGAGGTAAGCCTTGATGAGTTGATACGCTCCATGTCTAACAGGGGTACTGACCCGATACTGAACCAGGCTATAGCAGACGCCAACAAAGCAAAGGCTAACAGCCAGGAGAATTTCGTTACACTGTTCGGTGAGGCTTTCAAAAAGAACAACCCGGACCGTAAGCTGGCGCAACACTTTACAAAGGCTTCTGTTAAGGATATTACACTTAACTCGACCAACGAAGAGGTATTAGCTAAAATAAACAAAGAAGCTAAAGACGCTGTTGGCCGTACATACCGTGTATTGCTTACCCGTATCGATAAATTCGGTGTTGCGCAACCTAACGTGAACCTTGATGAGAACAAGGGAATCATCACTGTAGAGCTTGCCGGTGTACGTAACCCGGAGCGTGTTCGTACCTACCTGCAATCAACCGCAAAATTACAATTCTTTGAACTATACTCTAACGAAGAGCTGATAGAAGCATTGCAACCTGCAAACGATGCACTTGCCGCATATTTGTCAGGTGAAGAACTGCCGGACTCCGCTGCAGCATCTGCAACCGAAACCGCGCAGACAAATGCAGCAGAAAGCAACCAGAGCGACACAGCCAGCCTTGCTTCACTCATGGGCAACAGCTTATCAGATTCAAACGCAAGCGCGTCTGACACAGGAGCTATAAGCCAGGAAGAAGCAAGAAAGAAAAACCCGCTGTTTGCTGTATGGTATCCTAACATCTCGCAGGAAGGAAATGTAAACAATGGCCCTGTAGTAGGTATTGTATCAAAAAGAGATACCGCTAAACTGAACGAATACCTGAGGTTAGATATAGTACGCAACAAGTTTCCTAACAACGTAAAATTTGTTTACGGTGCTGAGAGCAAGGAAATGTCGCGCAATCCTAACGCGCCTCTTTACCTGTATGCATTAAAAACAGTACCGGGAGCAAACGAGTCTAAACTGGAAGGCGACCGTGTAACTGACGCACGTATGGACTTTAACCCACTTAGCGGTAAGCCTGAAGTTGTAATGTCGATGGACGTGCTGGGTAGCCGTGCATGGAAAGACATGACCGGAAAGAACGTAGGCAGGTTTGTGGCTGTTGTGCTTGACGACAAAGTATACTCCGCTCCTCGTGTTGAAGGTGAGATCGCAGGTGGTAATACATCTATCAGCGGTAACTTTACAACTGAAGAAGCTACTGACCTTGCGAATATCCTTAAGTCAGGTAAGTTACCAGCACCGGCACGTATAGTACAGGAGCAGGTGGTAGGACCTACACTGGGTGCTGAATCGATCGCAGCAGGTACTAACTCATTACTGATATCTTTCGTTATCATATTCCTGCTGATGATGGTGTATTACAACACAGCGGGTATTGTTGCCAACATTGCATTGATACTTAACCTGCTGTTCACTATCGGTATATTATCTGCACTGCACGCAACGCTTACTATGCCTGGTATTGCAGGTCTTGTACTTACCATTGGTATGGCAGTGGATACGAACGTAATTATCTTTGAACGTATCAAGGAAGAACTCGCATCCGGCAAATCGTACCAGCAGGCCGTAACGGATGGTTATAAGCGTTCTTACGCACCTGTACTTGACGGACACATTACTACGTTGATCACAGCGATCATCCTGTTCATATTCGGTCTTGGTCCTGTACTTGGTTTCGCAACTACACAGATCATCGGTTTGTTATTATCACTATTCTGTGGTATCCTTGTATCTCGTGTAGTTACAGATATATGGACCAACCGTCAACGTCACTTCAACTACTTCACCAAGCTATCGAGCGCAATATTCCGCAAAGCGAACTTCGACTTTATCGGTAAGCGTAAAATAGCTTATGGTATATCAGTAATAGTATTGCTGGCCGGTATCGGTTCTGTATTCAACGGCTTTAACTACGGTGTTGAATTTGCCGGTGGACGTAGCTATACTATCAGGTTTGATGAAGCCCATAAAGTAGGTGAGGTACGTGAAAAACTACAACCTGCATTTGGTGAGTTCCCTATCGTAAAAACGATAGGTACAGACAACCAACTGAACATCACTACAGCTTACCTGATAGAAGAGCCGGGACAGGATATAGAAGCTAAAGTACAGGACAAACTGTATGAAGGTTTGAAATCATCAGGCCTGATACCTGCATCTGTCAGCTTCGATCAGTTCTCAACCGAGTACATGCAAAGTTCACAAACCGTTTTACCAACTATCTCTGACGACCTGGTAAACGGTGCCAAATGGGCAACTGTACTTTCGCTGATAGCTATATCTATCTACATCCTGATGCGTTTCCGCAGGTGGCAATACTCATTAGGTACACTTGTGGCATTGTTCCACGATGTGTGCGTAACACTTGCAGTATTCTCATTCTTTAAAGACGTTGTACCGTTCTCTCTTGAGATAGACCAGCACTTCATTGCTGCGATACTTACGGTAATAGGTTTCTCCATGAACGATACGGTGATCGTATTTGACCGTATACGTGAGAACTTCCGTAAAACGCCGAATGAGAATAAGAAAGTGGTTATCAATAAGTCTATTAACGATACACTGAGCCGTACTGTAATGACATCATTGACAGTATTTATTACCATCCTGATATTATTCATATTCGGAGGTGAGGTAACTCGTGGTTTCGCTTTCGCAATGTTGATAGGTATCGTAACTGGTACTTATTCATCCATATTCGTTGCGGCACCTGTATTGATAGACATGGACAAAAAAGACAAACTGAAGAATGAGATAGACCGTGAGGCTCAGATAGAAGAGCTGAAGAGCATGGCCTAATTGAAATTCATCAGAATATTATAAAATGCCCCTTGCAATATGCAAGGGGCATTTTTATTGCTGCCAAATAATTACATTTGTATCTACTACTATGCTGGAAAGATTTTTTGAACATATGGGGCGTATAGCCCTGATGCTGAAAGGCTCATGGAGACGACCTGAAAATACAAAGGTGTACTGGAAAGAGTTTATGGAACAGTGCAACGATATAGGCATACGTTCACTTCCCATCGTTGTTATCATTTCCTTTTTCCTGGGTGCTGTACTTACCATACAAACAGCCTACCAGCTGATCAGCCCGCTGGTACCTAAACCGGTTATCGCACAGATCAACCGTGACAGTACCATTCTTGAGCTTTCCCCAACTGTAATATGTATTGTACTGGCAGGTGTGGTAGGCGGTAAAATAGCGTCAGAACTGGGCAATATGCGTGTGAGCGAGCAGATAGACGCACTGGAGATAATGGGTATCAATACCAAAACTTACCTGGTACTGCCAAAGATCATCGCCGCCATCATCATGGTACCTTGTCTTATAACACTATCTATTGCCATCAGCATATTTGGCGGGTATATAGCGGGTAGCTTTTCCAGCATCATTACCGAAGAGGAGTTCAGGCAAGGGCTAATGCTTGAATTCATGCCATACAACCTGTTCTTTGCTATGGCAAAATCCTTCACTTTCGCATTGATCATTACAATAATCCCGTCTTATTTTGGTTATAACGTAAAAGGCGGCGCCCTGGAGATAGGACGTGCTTCTACTACATCCGTAATAGTAAGTTGTATTCTGATACTATTAATGGACTATGTACTCTCCGTATTGCTGCTGTAATAAGCCTGTTAAACGTATGAGCAACACTGTAATTCTATTTGCCCTTTTATGCATACTTACCTCTGCCTTGCCAATTGAACTGGAAAAGAAAAGTGTACAGAACTATGGCGACTATACGATAGAAACAGGATTTTGCGGGCAACGTGCCGGTATTAATATTTACAAAAAGCAACAGCCTATATACAGCCTGTGTTTTGGTGACGGGTATTACAGCCACATAGACACCTATACACTAAACAATGACGGTATACCTGACTTTATATACGTATTCAGTTTCGAAGACTATTCCTTTCTCGGCACTCTTGTTTCTTCACCAGATACGCCCTACTACAAGAATATTGACCTGGACTACGAAATAATGGACTGCATTGCAGAAAAAAGCCGCAATTATGATATACATGAGATACATGACATGGCATTCGTTGACACTGATGGTGATGGCGACAAAGAAATACTGACATACATCGGCCTGGGCGAAAATTACAAGTTCATCGCAATACCGGGCTGTACTGATACCATTAAGCGTGAGCAAATAGCCAACGAAATCAAAAAAAGGCTGCAGGAGTAACAGAGGGCTTCATAGATTTCTCGCCAAATGTGGAGCATTACACACGAACAGCTCTGCTAACTGATTAACAATTATTTACACATTTACTGGATTTCTATTTATTAAAAAATGAGGGTACTATGGGTTACATAATATCAGTAACAGCAGTGTAAATAATTAAGATAAAACAGGACGTTTTGTAATTGTAATGGGTAGGTTATTACAAGAACTTTGTCTTGACAAAAAATTCAGGGTAAGCTAAAAGATCGCTTACCCAAAAATTTCAGTTAACCTAATGGCCATTAGAAAAGGGCAAGCCGAAACCCTATAATTGAGGCATAATCTTAAAACACCAAAAATGAAAAAAGTATTATTAGGTCTACTGCTATTGGCAGGTACGGCATACACATCATCCGCTACATTTTCTATGTCTGTAGCCTTAGAAAAAGGTATATGGAGCACTGTAGGTGGCTGTGATGGCGACAAAGGAATTTGCAAAGTCGCTGCACAAGCCGGAGTGTCTGACGGTACACTTTATTTTGATGACATGACCGGAAATCTCTGGCTGGAAGTACCTGCCGGCTCAGACTTTTACGGATCACTCAGTGAGAGCACCGTTGAGTACGAAGACAATAGTTACCTGCCCCAGGACGTATCAGCAGGACTAGGATTCGGAGCAGCTCAGGTCTACATCCCAATGGGTGTGTACAGCGTAACTGATGAAGGCAGCAAGATCGTTCAACTATCCTACGTAATAGAAGAATAAAACATTAACAACTAAAACCAAATCTTAACCAACAAAATCAATTATTATGAAAAAGTTACTATTGATCGCATCTATGTGCTTTGCAATGAGCACATCAACATTTGCGGGAATTGCATTCTCTGTTGAACTGAACATTGGAGTAATGGGTTATGCAGGCGGGTGCTTTACCGGCGCCGGTATCTGTACTGAAGAGCCTTCTACTCCTATGTCTATGAACGGTACTTTAGTTTACGAAAATGCAACAGGTGAAATGTGGTATGAAATTGAAACCACATCATCTATATACTCTGCACTTGACGGAGGTTCTTTTGAATTTGCTGACAAAAGCTACCTGCCTGTTAACATTTCAAGCGGGTTTGGCTTCGGTAACAGCAGGATATATATCGATGCCGGAAATTATGCAGTTGAGACAGAAGATGGTAGCGGAAAACGCATACTACCTGTAAGTTTTACAGTTGAAACAGAAGAATAAAAAAACTACAGGCTATTGCCAAGGCAATAGCCTGTAACATAATTCCTATACCTACCTCCATGTAAATAATTCAAGTTTAAATCTTAAAAACAACATGTTATGAAGCATCTATTGATTCTTATTACTTCTATAATGGTATTTAGTGCTAATGCCAAAAATTCCGCAACAATTAAGGGTACAATCAACAACCGCCTGTCTGACAGTGTGTACATTAATTATCTGACAGATCATTTCAGTCATCAATTAACACGTGTAGGAATACAATTGGATGAAAAAGGGGCATTTGAAACTGTTATTTCATTTGACGATACCTACCAGGAAGTAGAGTTTCTGCATGGCAACCAGGCTACAGAGTTTATAGTTGCTGACGGAAGCAACTTGAGCATGCAATTAGATGCTTCGAATTTTGACTCCTCGCTCATATATACAGGAAAAGGAAGCAATCTTGCAAATTTTTCCGCGAAACATGTTTTGGAAAAAGGTTTAGTATTTGACTATACAGCCAAGGCCAGCACTATTTTTTCAAAAGGCAAGGATGATTTCGTGCAACAACTGAATGCCATGGCTGAAGAAAAAGCAGCATATGCAAATGCACAAACAAGCGTGCCTGATGAGTTTAAAAGGTACTGGTCAAACAAGTTCGTTTATAATAACTACTATTTTGAATTGATGTATGACTCCATACATAAAAACGCCAGACAGAACGACGGCACAGAAAACAATATAATACCTGACAACCCTCCTTCAACAATGTTCAATGATGATTTCTTTGCAATACCTGAATACAAAATGTTCATTTCAAACTATGTAGGGAGAGAATTCACAAAGTACGACACAACTCCGGACGACGAATTCAGGTTGGAAGATAGTATGATGAGGGTAATGGCACAGAAACTGCCGTATAAAACTGCTGAGTATTCGCTTGCCAACATATTGTATCAAAAAAGTAAAATGTACTCCCTGAATACACTTACCCGGTTATATACAAGTTTCAAAACCCTATTCCCTAATAGTGAATACAACAACCAACTTGAAAACACTATCGCCGTTAAATCAAAAACAAGTAAAGGAAGCAAAGCGAGTGATTTCACAGTAACTACCATTGATGGCAAAGCAGTAAAGCTATCTGACCTGAAGGGCAAGGTAGTATTCATAGACTTCTGGGCCAGCTGGTGCTCACCATGCATTAAAGAATTGCCACACTCTAAAAAGATAGCTGAGCGTTTCGCTAACAACGATAATGTTGTGTTCCTGAGTATATCCATAGACAAAAATGAAAAGAACTGGAGAAATGCTGTTGATAAATACCAGGTACCGGGCATAAACGGATTAGATGGTGACGGATGGACCGGTAACATCGCAAAGTTGTACAACATTCAATCCGTGCCCTCATATTTCCTTATAGACCAGAATGGGAATTTCGCACTGGACAGGGCAATCAGGCCAAGCGAAGAAGAGCAACTTATAGACGCTATTGAGGGGCTGGTCAGGTAATAAAAAAAGAACAAAAAACTATATCCCCCACACCATTTATCATAAACTGAGTTCAGCCCCTTGGGCACCTATACCTGGAATAAAATAAAACAATTGCATAGTACCCGGGATGTACAGAAAGAGCCTGTACTTCCGGGTACTATTGTTTACAAACGCTCCCTACCGCAATTTGATACTTCATTAACAAACTATTTTTCTTTGGCGTTGTTATACAAGAGACATTACTAAACAATCACTTTAAAAATCACTTTTATGAACAACAAGGCAAAAAACATGATAGAGAATATGGGAAACGGCCATAAAGATCTTGTAGAACAAGCGACAAAGACCAACTGGAGAGAAAGGATAAGCAACATCAAGATGCCGTCGAAGAAAGTGATATTCACAGCTCTGGGAGCGGTAACACTTATCGGCGCCGGTGTAGCGTATCAGCTATTGCATAAAAAGCAGCAGGCGTAGTTATACCCGGACTGCATTTACCCAGAGGCGTACATTTCATTATTTCACTGTAATAAGTTGTGTACGTTTCTGGCCACAGAGGTATGTTTTTTCAGGAGCTTTTTTCGCACGATCGCCAAAGTTGCGGTGTTCAAATATAAATTTGTACGACTGTCCTTTATTCAGGTCGTACTCAAAAAAAGCATCGTCTGAGTATTTGAATGTATAGTTCTCACCCGGCTCGATCTTTACAAAGTCAGGAATATCAAAACGTTTTACGAAGCTGAGCTTACGCAATACTTTTACCGGTTTATCAAATGAGTTATAAGGGGTGAACCTGAAATGTTTGGAACTGATCCACACATCTATTTTGCAGTCGTTCTTAAAAATAAATTCGTAGTTCAGGTAAGTCTCTCTTTCTAAAACAGTGGGTGCTTTTATATCCATTTTCACACAGGTGCAATAGTTGTTATTTTTCAATACTTCCACTGCTTTCTGTTTTTCTTTTTCAGCAAGTTCTGCTTTCGTCAATCCTTTTTTGAGAATAATGACCGTATCTATCAATCGTGGTTTAGGTTTAGGCAAGGTATCACTTGGCGTTATCACTATTACCTTCTCTCTCATGTTCGACGAAGGGTCGAATGCGGGCTTAGGCGGTTTAGTCTCTTTTTGATAGATAAGAACCGTATCTGAGGCAGGCTGTTTTTTATCTTTTTTCTGTGCGTACACGGCTTTGCTATGCCATAGCATTGCAGATAGTACCAACAAGAATACAAGACGAGGTTGAAGCAGCCGCATAAAGTTACTAATATACTACTTACACGGGATAAATACAGGGTCAGGCAGAGCTGGATCAAAATTCAGGTACACCAGCTCCGTCCTGTTCGGAAACTTAAGCTGGATACCTTCATCAACGGCCAGCATTCTGCACCCTGACGGGGAATAAACACCAAACTCCTTTATCCTGCCGAATTTTATGGAAACATCCCTTTTGTTTTTAAAAGTATCCAGCTCAACCGGCACTATAAACTCCCCATAAAGCGTGTCCCCGTCATCTATATAGTTGTAGCCATACAGGTTATAACAATGCAGTACTTCTTCATCGCAACCCAGTATATGAATATCGATTGTCTTATACATAGGTATGCGGCTGAAAGAAAGCCCCTCCTGTGCGTAAGTATCGTTCATAAAAAAAACGAACAAAAGGAATAGTAATATGCAGGTTTTAAAGCATTGCATAGTCTATAAATATAAGTCTTATTTCCCACCCTGCTTTTTCAGCCTTTCCAGGCCTTCTTTGGGGTCAGGGTAGGTCTCGTCGAACACCAGTGACTGCTTGTAGTCTATCTCTGCTTCTTCTTTCTTACCCAGCAACTCATAACAAAGCCCGCGGTTGAAGTAAGCCTCAGGATCGCGGGGGTACAGCTTGGTCAATATATCGTACTGGCGGAAGGCTTTCTCCAATGAGTCTTGCTGCATGTAGATATAACCCAGGTTGTAGTATGAGTTTGCATAGTACCTGTCTTTAAGAATAGCATTGATGTACTCATTCTTTGCCAGTTCAAAGTCTTCCCTATCCTGGTAATAAACCCCTCTTGCATACAGTGGAAAAACATCCATTGTATCCAGCTGAAAGGCGTTATCATAATACTTTAGTGCTATGGGGTTGCCCTGCATACCGTACACGATACCCAGTTGAATCATAGCATCCCTGTAGGTTGGCTCCACCTGTAGTGCTGTCTGGAAGCTCGACAATGCTTTTACGGTGTCTTTCAGGCTTTTGTACACCATACCTTTCAGGTAGTAACCCTCCGGGTGATAAACGTCCTGCCTGAGTACGAGGTTGATCTCGCTGAGCGCCTTTGAATAATCTTCCACAAACAGGAACATCTTAGCCAGTTTCAGGTGTGCTTTTTTATCGTTGGGATTGAGCGCGAGTGCTTTTTCTATCCATTTTACGCTGGCATCAATATCCTTATGCTCAAACAGCATATCGCCTATTGCACTATAATACTCTGCGCGGGTAGAATCCAGGGAAATAGCTTTCTTATAGTCTATCAGTGCCAGACTGTCTTCTTCCAGCCCGTCCAGCAATATGGCCCGTTCAAAATACAATTGCGATTTGTCCGGGTTCTTTTTTATCGCCTCGGTCAGCTTTATAATCGCAGGCTCTCTTAATACAGGATTCTCATCCGTACCGGCAACTTCATCATCGCAGGCAGCAAACAGTAAAACAACGGGGAGTATCAACCAATTCCACTTCATAGTTGCAAACTTAAATAATTTGTTGTTGGTATAATCATACAGAATACTGCACAGAAAGAAAAGAAACCATTATATTTAAAAAAACTTACTGATGAAGCAGCTACTTATAATACCCATCCTCCTGTTCGTTTCGATCACAGCATCCGCAATCAACCTGGAAAAGAAAGCACAAGAGATAAGGGCCGAAGCGATGAAAATATATTACTCTGAAAGGGCATCGTGGCTGGGAACAGACATCATGCTGGAAGTATATAACAGGCAGCCACCTTCTAATATGCAATCTTACTTTTCATACCAGATGGACACTGTTGTAAGATGTGTTTTCTACTCCAAAGACAGCATACCTAAAATATTACTGACCATAGAATTTGACACTTCTTTTACTCAAGAGAAAACAACAGTTGCCGATTTTACCCGTGACTTTACCCAAAAAGAAAAAGAATATTATCACCTGCGACAGGCTATGAATAAAGACATAGAAACTGACAAAGGATTCTATGAGTACTATGAGAAAACCAATTTCAATATTGTTCCTATTATTGATGATGTATCGAAACGCGTGTACATACTAACCGGCACTACCGAAGCCGGTAATGTATTATTTGGCAATGACTACCTAATTGAATTTGACAACAACAATAAAATAACCAGGCGAAACAAAATACACAGAAACCTGATACAGGTTTCCACAGAACAGTCCGGCGATTCTGCCGTAGGAGCCATACATACCCACCTGCCTGAAACAGGAGATTTTATAACCCCGACAGACATATGTACCCTATTGCTGTACGCACCATTCACAAACTGGGGAGTACATAATGTAATATCAGAAAACTACCTGTCTATCTGGTCCTGTACAAATCGTAGCCTGGTGCTTATCTCCACCAAAGCTCTTAAGAAGATCAATAAGAACGAAGAAAAACGCAAAAAGAAGTAACAGCACTTTATCGTACAAATATCTTTCGTACCTGCCTGCCTGTTTCAAAATCAAGCACAACAAGGTACATACCACTAAACAGGCCTGCTACACTGAAGGTGTAAAAACCCGCCTGTCTGTCGTATGCTTCTGTGGCCACCACCCTGCCCGTAAGGTCTGTAATAAATATGCCTTTCAACCCTCCAGGCTGTTTACGAAAAGTAATATTCACCCGGTCATCAGCCGGGTTGGGATATATGACATAGTCATTATCCACAATAGGGTTTGCTGCATCAGGATATAACAGCAGCCATGGATGTTGTGTAAGCGCATACACATCGCCACCCGGCATAATCGCAGCCCTCATTTTGTCTGCCTGCTGATGGGTAAACATGGTTGCGCATGCGTCTATAGAATAGTCCATATAGTTCATATACATGATACCATCTCCTGTTTTGGTACAGGCATCATATTTGGGGTATGCGTAACACCCTGACGAGGAGTAGGCCTGAGGAGGGGTATCTGCAATGCCATCATCAGCACCTCCGTTCTCCGGGCACTTACCCTCATCATCACCCCAAATGTGCAACAGGTCAAGGTAGTGCCCTGCTTCGTGCGTGAGCGTCCTTCCCTGGTCAGATCCTTTTATGTAATAGTCGAATTGTGAATCACGCACACCAAATGCGGCAAAGTGCATCACTATGCCTCTCTCTTCATATCCTATTCCGTTGTTATCGGCAGCTATATAAGTTGGAATGGCCAGCCCGAGAATGTTTGTCGGCACGCCATCTTCCAGCGTGTTGATCAGCCATATATTCAGATAACTATCCGTATCCCATGCGTCAACACCACCACCTTCAGCATGTTTGGCAGAGCTGAAACCAAACCCGGAACCGGCTCCACCTTCCAGGTTAAACCCGGGGATATCAGTAGTTATTATTTCATACCCGGGTGTAGGAGAACCATCAGGCGCTGTATGCGCTAATGCAAAACTTACACCAGTGTTACCAAATAAGGATTTAAAACCACCGGGAATGGAAGCACTATCCGCATTCTGAGCATTAAAGTCCCTGTTGAGCGCGTCTACCTGCGAATGGATACGCTGGATAATACCAGCAGAATCTTTTATCCTTTTCTGCTGTACATCAGTAAGTATCACATGAAAAACTATCGGGATAACAGGAGCATCAAGGTTGGCTGTGCCCTTTGCCATTGCCCTGCCTGAATATCTTGCACCGGCCTTCACCTCCCTGTAAACATCAGCAAACGATGGGTTCTTTTCAATAATAGCTTTAACTGTCTTGTCGAAAGCACATTTAGGACTTTGCTGTGCTTTTACAGTTGCAACTATAAATAGCTGAACAATACACAGCAAAACAATACTCCTCATCCTTTTAATAATCTGCATCGGCTCAAAAATAGGCATATCAGGTAATATTGTGTTGTACGGCTGTAATATTCTGTTTCCTACTTCGATCTTGACGACCGGTAGTACAGGTTAATGTAGAACATCGGGTTCAGCATATGACCCAACAACTCAGGTTGCAGCTTATAATATTGAAAATTCTTGTCTATCATATCTACTCGATAGGTGTTACCCTGATCGAGCAGGTATATGTAGTGCAACTGGAAGCCGATGCCATAATATACTTTGCCGCTGCTGTTCATCGGGCGTATGTATTCTACATTCAGGTAAAAAGCAGGCAGTGTTGCTTTGTTGTAAACTGATGAATCTTCAATGATCGTATTGATATCATTGTCTGAACGTTTGCTGATCTGCACTCTATTACCCTTAAGAAAATTGGCCCCTACACCTACACCATACAGCAATTCAGCATCATTATTCATTTGTTTGCGGAAGCGGCCTAATATGGATATGTTGGCATTGGAAAAATTCATGTACAACACATCCAGCCCGTTATTAAAACGTGTTACAGGCAGTATCATAGGTGAGATACCAGCAACCAGTGAACCTGAAAAACTTGCTTCAGCAGGTGAATAGTTGAGTACAGCCCTGGCACCCGGCGCACCTGATGCATGGTTATGCCCCTTTACAAAACTGTTGAACAACATCGGGAAGCCAAGCTCTCCGCCTACCCCTACATCTACCTGCCCGTTTGATACTAAGCCGGCAAATACCAGCACTGACACTATAATAATTCTCTTCATTTTCCTGTCGTTTTCAATTAATTCCGGATGGCCGTCTATGCAATATTACGCAAAACGGGGCTGACAGTGTCAAGCCCCGTTGGTAATATCATTTTTAAGAGTGCTTATATCTGGGTAGCTGTATATATTACATCTATCGCATAGGCACCTGCAGGATAAACGAAACCCGGTGTTGCTTTGTATATAACACTGAAAGTCTGGTTAGCCCCTGAGTTACAATTCAGCAACATCAACTGGTTGAATTCCCTCAATGAGTAGAACGCAGAAGAAGAGAATGGCCCGTCAAAAGTTCCGCCTGTACCATTAGCTGCAACCTTTAAACCCAGCACGCCACTCACAGGCATTGTCGGAGCCGGGTTGGTAGTACCTGAATAGCTGAAGCTGGCAGAGTTGGTCTTAACATCTATCTTGAATTTCTTAGTAGAACGTACTTTTATTTCCTGCTGAGGCGATTCAACACCATTTGCATAATCATTTACTGTGTTAAACTCAAGGTTAACAACAGGTCCGGTTGTTTGCCCATTACCGGTAAAAGCAATGTCTATTGCATTACTCAACAACAAGTTGACTGTTTGCGTGGCTGCAGCATCCATATTAGCCTGGTTCTGAGCATGAGCTGCGTAAGAACCTACCAACAATAACGTAATTGCTATAACTTTTTTCATACGTGTGTTTATTTATTTTTGTTATAGCACAAATATTATAGCAATAACACACACTTCCTAACAATATATAGACGTTAACTAAGACCATTGTTAAGCGTTAACTATAGCTTAAGTATAAATGCAATACCATCCCGGCTACAACTTTGAGCCTTTATCATTCAAATACCTGAGGCAGATCATTAAAAAAGACCGGACTACGTTTATTAACCCGCGAAGCATGACTCATTTGCATGCCGGTAACATAACGTATCACCGCATTTACAGGCATTTCAGCCATTATTTACTAATAGCTTGTTAACCAGTTCCAAATAAGTAGTTAAGGGGGGCTGAAAGTTTCATTTCAGGGGCTTTCATGTCGCATATTTGTATTGTAAAGCAGCTGATACAACTGCTCAAACAAAACGAACAAACAATCAATTTTATACCAATGAGAAAATTAATGACATACCCGGTTGGCTTAGTACTGAAAGTATATATGTCTTATGCTTTTATACTGGTAGAGCGTGAAAAAAGGAGAGAGCAACGCGCTGAAAAAATGATGAAGAAGCCTGTACTGCAAGCAGCACTTGGCAAGTAACTACCATTTTCCTTTCTGCAAGTATAGCCAATCGCCATTCTGCCAATCATTATTCACAGAGAAATTCGTAATCTTTTTCGTACAGGTAGTAAGATCATCCCCACATCTTACATATTCTGATTTGTGCTCGTCATCAAATATCGTTGTGATATAGTAAGTTTTGCCGGTAGCAGGCAAGTATATAGCCCAGTCGTTTCCAATCGTAATTCCTTTAAGATTCCCAACAGTTCTGTAGTCTGAAAAAGGTAGTGTGTCAGGTCTCGCCGTCACCGGAGCAGTACCGTAATATATGAACTGGGCAGAATCCAATACCTGGCCAAACTGGTCGCCCTTATAAAACCTTTTTAAAGTAAAGCTACGCACCTCGCTGCGCGGAAACCCCGTAAAGGCGAAGCCTAATGTGGATGAGGTACAATACACCTTTTTTTCGCAGCATGACGACAGTGCCATAACTACCAATATCAAACCAAGCGGGAATAAGGAAAATTTGCTCATAATCATTGTCAAGAGTCGCTAAAAACGACAAAAATAACGGTTATACCATTGCTACAGGCAACTCTTATGTCATTTCTGTGAAAATCTTTTAGCGTAGCCTGCCGAAAGGATTAATATAATTTGCGGTGCAATTATATACTTTCAAACAGATTTTTTATAAATTGGGGTCTGAATTACCAAGTACAATACATTTTATCTAAACTATGCGTATTATTTACAATATATTCGGCGTTTTAATAGCTACTACGGTACTGTTGAGTTGTGTAAGGACAAATGAAGTGTTGGAACCTATTGTGTTGCCTGCCGGAGGTAAGACAGACAGCCTGGGATCTACGCTGAAAGTAACCCCTCAGCACCACAAAAACACCATCAACACAGGTATGGTGTACATAAAATATGCCGCTACGGAAATGCCTGCAATGGACCAGTTTGACGATTCTGCGGCAATCGCCATGAGCGCTGCATTGTTCGACAGTCTTACACAGGGCGACTATTACCTTTATTCAATAGGCAAAGACTATAAGCTGGAGCAAGGTAAAGACGTAGTATATGGCGGTGCACATTTCAGGATCATGGATACACTGTATCGCACATATGACCTGTTCCTGCAACTGGACAACCACGAGCATCACGAGTACAGGAGATAATAAATACTAAAAAAATACAATAAAGAGGCCGCTTTAAAAAAGGCGGCTTTTTTATTTTCACCCAACCATTTACCGGTTTATACCTATCTTTGAAATTGAGTGAAGCAGATACTTGCCATATTACTATTGATCTCCATCAGCTACCAGTTTGTAGCCAAAATGGGCGTAATAGTATGGTATGAAGCCAACCAGGACTATGTAGCCGCAGAACTATGCGAAAACAAAGAAAAACCACAGTTGCACTGTAATGGTAAATGTTTCCTGAAAAAGCAACTTAACAAAGTAGAGCATACACCGGATGGCAAACAATTGCCCGCAAAAAAGGTAAAATCAGAATTGCCTGAGTATGTAGCTTCCAATACCAACCTGCTCCATATTACCGGGTTCAATGCAGAGATGACGTCATTCAACATACATCACAATGACCTGTATACTTACCAGGCCATTACGTCCATTTTCCACCCACCTTCTGTTTGCTGATCTGAAATTTCTTACATCCATACAGTAATGCATGCGCACATGTAGTGTAGTGTGTGGTGCTTTTACGTGCAGGATGTTTTCTATCAGTAAACATCAATTAACATGAAGTATATAATTGGCTGTGCATTGCTGTTATTCAGCAGCACGATAGCTGATGCTTGTGATGTTTGCGGTGCATCTTCCGGCAACCAGAACTTAGGACTGTTGCCCCAAATGTATCGCCACTTTGCAGGTATCCAATACCAATACAACAGTTTCAGCAGTACACATGTACCGCTCAGCGACAACCAACCCGTAGAATATTCAGATGAATATTACCGGAACGTACAGGTTTGGGGCAGATATTGCATAGGCCGCAAATGGCAACTGTTCGCTTTTGTGCCATACAGGTATAACAGGAGCACGTACACAGGTCAAACTGAGCCCTCGCAGGGTATTGGCGATGCTACATTGCTGGTCAATTATACCTTCATACAAACATCAGACAGCTCGGAGTCGCCCATACAGCACAGGCTGCAGGGAGGCGCAGGCATCAAAGCCCCGACAGGGAGCTACAAAGGTGTATCTGTATTGGAAAAGCAAGGCCTGCCCAATATGCAACCTGGCACAGGCGCATGGGATATTCCATTGAACCTGAATTATACATTGAAGTATAATAATACCGGGTTGAACATGGATTGCTCATATAACATAACAACAGCAAACAGGGATAACTATAAATATGGCAACAGGCTGAACACCCAACTACTGGCATTCTACTGGTTGCAAGGCAGTGCTGTATCAGTGTTACCACAGATTGGCACACGTTATGAATATGCTTTACATGACTATGATAACTATAATCGCAAATGGCTGAATGAACAGACTGGCGGCTATATACTATCGGGCGTAGCGGGTGTACAGGTTTATTATAATAATATTGGCCTGCAGTTGCAGTACAGTAAACCATTTACGCAGAACTATGGTGCGGGTAACATAAAAGCCATACAAAGAGTTGATGCGGGACTGATGTTTTTATTATAAAAAACAGGAAAATGAAAACAATAGAATTAAGAACCATTACAATTATTATACTATTGGCAGGAATATTGTCTTGTCAGAAAAAGGAAACAGTTGTTACTACTGAACCTGGTGCTTTGCAGATCAACATCAGTTCACCGTCAGAAGGTACAATAGTCAAAAAAGGAGACCAGGTAGCTATTAAGGCCGACATCTCTTATATAAGTCAACTGCATGGTTATATAGTGCAGATAACGCTGGACGACGGTACCATTGTTTTTGAAACTGAAGGGCATGCCCACAGCGATAAAATAACAGTAGAAGAATACTGGAATGATACATTATCGTACGAAGCGAACCTGAACCTGCTGCTGACTGCGGTAGTAGACCACGATGAAAACCAAAAAATTGCTAAAGTGGCCTTTAAAAGCCAACCTTAACTAACAATTAATAGTCTTAACAATTAACAATCAAAAAATAATTAGTCATGAAATTGTCATTGAACATAATAGCCTTATTTGCAGGTATTACCCTGTTTACAACAGCATGTGAAAAGAAACCTGTACCAGCAACCCCTACAGACACTACAGGCACAACAGAAACACATAATGAAGTACATTTTAACTTCGAGAATTACTTCGGAGATAAAGAGATAGAGCTTGACAACGCTACATACACAACCGGGCAAAGTGAAGACATCAAAATATCCGTATTCAACTACTGGATCACCAACATCAAGCTAAAGAAAAATGACGGCACATACTTTACTGAAGATGAAAGCTACAGGCTGATGCGTGCTGACAAACATGCTACCCTGCACTTTCATATTGAAGATGTTCCCGTAGGCACTTATACCGGCATTGAGTTTATGATAGGTGTAGACGTGCCACGCAACACCAGCGGCGCACAAACAGGAGCGCTTGACCCTGCTGTGAACGGTGATATGTTCTGGAGCTGGAGCACAGGATATATACAGGCTAAACTGGAAGGTACATCTCCTCAATCTACAGAGCCCAATAACTTTGTACAATACCACATTGGTGGCGTAAAAGCAGGTTCTGAAACACCAAGAGCAGTATCTTTGACCTTTGCAAATGCAATGGAAGTGGGACAGAAAGCGGGTGCGATAAAAATAAAAACAGACGCCGCCAAATGGTTTGGCCCCGGCAACCCGATCAAGATCGCGGACAACCCGACCTCAACACATGGCAGCAGTCCCGTTTCACTAATGATAGCTGATAACTATGCTAAAATGTTCAGCATGATATCGGCAGGTAATGAAGAGTAATAATATTTTAAACACAGGATTATGAAGCAGATACTAAAGACAACAGCCTTACTTCTTGGCGCAACAGCACTATTGTTCAGCGCTTGTGAGCGCCCTGCTACCGAGGTGGAAGTAGGCGGAAAAGGTGGTAACGCAACACTAAAAGTAACGCCACAACACCACGGTGACAATATCGATAGTTGTACCATACATATCAAATACAATGTACTGGACAAACCATCGTCTCATAACTACGAAGAGGAAGTAAAATGCGTGATGGAAGGAGGCAAACCCGTTGCAACATTTACCAACCTGAAAAAAGGCAACTACTATATCTACGGCGAAGGCTGGGATCCTGATATAGACCAGGCTGTGGTTGGAGGTATCCCCTACACGATCACAGAAGAGAAAACGATCAGCATAAACGTTCCGGTAACGGAAGGAGATTAATAAAAAAAGAGGCGCTTTAAGCGCCTCTTTTTTATACTGTAGTTATCAGTTCTTCTACCTTCTGCCTGATCATATCCCGCACAGTGTTAAACTCTCCGGGTTCCATATTCCTGGGGTCAGGTATCTGCCAGTCAATGTGTTGCTTTGCGGGCATCCACGGGCAGGCATCACCACAACCCATAGTTACCACAGCATCAAAAGGAGCAAGATCTTTTACTTCGTCTATCGACTTACTATCATGAGTTGACAGGTCGTAACCCAACTCTTTCATAGCTGCTATTGCTTTGGGGTTTACAATACCAGATGGTTTAGATCCGGCACTGTAAGACTGTACATTTTCTCCGCCAAGTATTTTTGCAAAGGCCTGTGCCATCTGGCTGCGGTTACTGTTCTCTATACAAACGAATAATAGTTTTTTCATCTTTAGCTTTTATGTGTTTTGTTGATCGATATATCAGGCAATCTGCTGTTCAGTACCATAATATTTTTTGCGTAGCCAGAATGCAAGATTAACAAGCGCTATTAATGCCGGCACTTCTACCAGCGGACCGATAACACCTACAAAAGCCTGTCCGGAATTGATACCGAAAACACCAACCGCTACCGCTATTGCCAGCTCAAAATTATTGCCCGTTGCGGTAAACGCTATAGATGTATTCTTTGCATAATCAGCACCGAAGAACTTACCCGCAAAAAAGCTCACCAGGAACATCACAACGAAATATATCAGCAACGGTACAGCCACACGCAATACGTCAAATGGTATTTGTACTATCAGTTCTCCCTTCAGGCTGAACATAACTACGATGGTAAACAATAACGCGACAAGTGTTATCGGAGAAATAAAGGGGACATACTTTTTATTGAACCACTCCTCCCCTTTCAACCTGATCAAAGCATACCTGCTGATGACACCTGCCGCAAAAGGGATCCCTAAATATATCGCCACACTTTCGGCTATCTGTCCGATGGTAATATGTACATCCAGGCCTGCCATCCCAAAATAAGGCGGTAATACAGTGATGAAAAAGTAGGCGTACAAGCTGTAAAACACCACCTGGAAAATACTGTTCAATGCTATCAGTCCCGCTGCATACTCGCGGCTACCTTCCGCAAGTTCGTTCCACACCACTACCATGGCAATACAACGTGCCAGCCCAATCAATATCAAACCTATCATGTATTCAGGGTAACCGTTCAGGAAGAATATTGCCAGGAAGAACATGAGTATCGGCCCCACCACCCAATTAAGGAACAACGAGGTACCCAGTATTTTTACATTCCTGAATACCTCTCCCATTTTTTCATACTTCACTTTTGCCAGTGGCGGATACATCATCAGTATCAACCCTATTGCCAGGGGTATATTGGTAGTGCCTGATGAAAGTGAATTAATATAGTCGGCAGAAGAAGGATAAATATAACCGATGGTTACTCCTGCAACCATGGCCATAAAGATCCACAACGTCAGGTACCTGTCTAAAAAACTGAGTTTTTTTCTTTCTGCGGCAGGCGCGCAATGATTATTGGACATAGTATTTGTTTATCGATAGATGTTCAATCTTTTTTAATCGCAACAACCCGGTGCGCAACACGCCTCTCCTTCAGGCTTTTTCGCAAATACGGTTATGCTGTATATACCCGTTCCGCTGTTTTTAAAATCGTTTATTTCTTCCGCTGTCATATACTGGCTCAGTATATCATCAGGAATAGTAATTACTTTTTCTTTCTGCAAAGTGATGTCTTTAAAGCTATTGTTATGTATCAGCTCCATGTACACATCCCTTTGTATCGCGCCACTAACACAACCCGCATACATCTCCGCCACATTGCGCAGTTTTGCCGGCAACTCACCCACCAGTACCACATCAGAAATACTGAAGTGACCACCCGGTTTTAAAACACGGTATATCTCTTTGATGACATTGTTCTTATTCGGAACCAGGTTCAGTACACAGTTGCTCACAACTACATCAGCCATATTTGCCGTCACGGGCATTTGCTCAATATCTCCCTGCCTGAACTCCACGTTATTATAACCTAGCTTATCTACATTGGCGCGCGCTTTTGCTATCATCGCTTCTGTAAAGTCAATGCCTATCACCCTGCCTGTAGGTCCTGTAGCTGATCGTGCAATGAAGCAATCATTACCCGCACCACTGCCCAGGTCAATTACTGTATCTCCTTCTTTTATCTTCGCGAATTCGGTTGGCAATCCGCAACCCAAACCAAGGTCTGCATCAGCATTATAACCCTCCATTTGAGTGTAGTCATCGCTCATGATGTTGTACACCTCGGTACTGCAACCACCCGCACCGCAGCAGGAGCTCATATTGGTTTCCTTGTCCTGCAATGCTATTTCGCTGTACTTTTCTTTTACTAAGTTTTTCAACTCCTGTTCTGTAGCCATATATTTATTTGTTTATTGGAATATAATATTGTGATACATTAATACCTAAAATCATTTCCTGCTGAAACTGCAGAAAAGGAAATTCTGTGATGTTTGAAAAGGGGTTACATGATCAATAGTAATACACCTGTTCTTTTTAAAATTCTCCCTTAGCAGTAAAGCAAGTCCTTCTTCATTATAGTTCGTTATTTTCAGTCCGCTACACTTCTCGGGACCGTCTTCCGAAAATGTACCCAACACTATATCTGACTTAACATATTGTGACGTAAGATCAACATACTGTTGTATATCCTCATTGTCGGTAAGAAAGTGAAAAGCAGCTCTATCATGCCAAATATCATATTTATGTTCAGGCTGAAAATCCAATACATTTGTTACCACCCATTTCACTTGTTCTCCACGTTTTCCCAACCTTTTACGAGCACGTTCGAGTGAATTAGCGGAAATATCTAATACTGTAATGTTTTCATAGCCATTATCCAACAGATGGTCAACCAGCAAGCTATCTCCACCACCGACATCTATAATGTGTGCATTTTTAGGCATGCCGCTATTACGAATAAATTCCAGTGAAGTCTCCGGTACTTTTTGTGTCCAGCTTACCTCATGAGGCTGTTTAGTACTATATATATACTCCCAATGTTTCTTCAATTCTCTATTCATATTTCACACTTTATCTTATGAACACTTGTTTGCCGTTTAATTTTTATTAATCAGTATAAATAATAGCGGGCCGACCAGCGGCCCGCCATGCTGTATGTTTTTTAGCAGCAACCCAGGCCTTCGCAGCAATCTGTGTTACCTCCGCAACAATCGTTTGATATTTCACAACAATTATTCAACTGCATTGTATTGTTCATAACTATCTCTTTAATTGTGTTATTGCAATATTGCGATCAATAAAATCAAAAAAAAATCAACAACAATCGGGGCCACAACCTTTGAGCTCTGCAAAGAAGTTACCAAAGAAGTCCCTGTATTTGGCCCACGCTTTCGGGTCGATGCAGTAACATACCGAGGTACCTTCGATATTGCCCTGTATCAAACCTGCATTTTTCAGTTCTTTCAAATGTTGCGAAATCGTAGCCTGTGCCAGTCCCAGTTCGTCAACCAGGCTGCCACATACACATGAGTTGGTCTTCACCAGCACCTGCAGTATAGCTATACGTGCAGGGTGGCCTATGGCCTTTGCCATAGCTGCCAGCTCATTTTGCTTCTTAGTAAACAACTCTGTTTTAGTCAGTCCCACGCTTTATCGTTTAATTGCAATATTACGATTAATATTTTAGCTGCCAAATTTATTTTACGGAAATCCTTTGAGCAGTGTTACAAATACGTCTTTCACCTGAACAATTTACCAAACAGAAAAGCCATCATCGGCGCCAAAATGAATTGAATTATTTTTTGTTTGGTAAACTATCTCGACAGTTGTTGCAGATTTACCAGCCAATATTTTTTTATAAATATGTAAGTCCCCGAGATCAAATTCATACCTAGTTTCAGTTTCCGGAAGTATTTTACTTTTAAATCCATCAATAGCAATTCCACTACTTGAATCAAATACAAAAAAAATAACTTTTTCACCTAACAAAGTACCAATGTATTCATAGTATCCGGTACCTGATATATTGCTGTACATCCGCAGATGCAGGTGACTAATTTGAGGATATTGTTGTAACAGTTTAGAACGAATTTGTTTTTGTTGCTTAGGGTTTGGCTGACTGGCAACAACATGGTTGTTAGGAATTGTAAACTTAATAACAACAGTTGAGATATCGTAGATCTCGGTTATCTTATGTTGTTTCTCCTTACAACCAAAAAGAGCAACTAACATAACTAATATCAAAACATTTCGCTTAAACATCATCTCAACGTTTAAATATTTTTACCTGTTGGCTGGTGACAACACCAACCACATGAGGAAAGTTTATTATCACAACTATCCTACAATAATTCCACCCTCCATATGAACTTTAGTGATGTTACCTCTAGTAACAATAGCAACCTTGTTTAATTTCTCCGCTATTATAGAAAGGTTTTCTTGTAAAAAAAGAATTGAGTGATTCGCTAAACCAGCCGTGTTCACAATTATCATATCTGTACCTTGAGTAAAAAAGTACATTGAAACAACCATAATCTTACCAAGCCAATCTATTGTCCGTAAGTGGATGTTACACATTTTGTCAATTTCCTCCTTTAATTCATTTCTTACACTTGACTTGATTTGATCAAAATAATAAACTTTTACAGCGCTATCAATAGGAAAATTGATCAATATTACTTTGTCAATATCGTTGGCTGAATACACTTTCCCCTTTTCAATTATACTCATTGACATTTACTTTAGGTTGCAACATTAAATATATTATACATGTACTCTTTTGCGCTGTTTACCCTTTGATCGGTCTTGTCACCGTACCAATCAGGCTATCTTTTTATTTACGAACTAAAATGGTGGTTGGTGACAACACAAACCATAACAAGGATGGCTTCTATTTATAGTGTGTAATTTTTACTATGCTGCAATCTACCTTACTTACTTCTGCTACAGGTGTACCACCTACATCACTATGCAAGGTACCCTTTACTACCCATGTTGAGTCAGTACCAGAAGTAACGATATAAGGGTAATACTTTTTGATATGACTACGCCCATACTCTGACCTGAAAACTTTTATCGCATTTTCCTTCGCTATCAAAGTATTGCAGTCATTGTTTAGCTGTTTGGTACTGTTGCAAGAAACAAATGCCGCCAATAGTATAAAACAAAATAACCTTTGCATACCGGCACCATTACTTCACATCCCCCATCAGCTTACGTACAATAGGTGATATAGCTACCAGTATGACACCTGCTATAATGGCGTAGATACCGAACTGCTTATAACCTTCGCTATACACGTTCAGTTTTTCTACTGCGGTGGCACTGTCATCGGGAGTGATAGACTCACCAAACAGACCTGCAACATACTGGCCATAGGCACTCGCCAGGAACCACATACCCATCATTACACCCTGTAGTTTTTGTGTAGATAATTTTGTCATCAGCGATAAGCCTATCGGCGACAAAGCGATCTCACCAAAAGTGATGATGAGGTAACCGAACGTGAACAGGTTCAGCGAGGTCATGCCATCACCATCTGCAAAAAACTTACCGGTAAAGAATGTATAAAACCCAATTCCAAGAAACAGGAAACCAAGTCCGAATTTCACCACACTGTTAGGTTCAATTTTTCTCCTGCTCATCCAGAGCCATAACAGGCCAAGCAACGGGGCAAAAAATATCACGAACATGGCATTACCAGAGTTATTCACCATATTCGGGTCAATAGGCATACCTATCAGGTCTTTTTTCAGGTGCTCTGCCGCATATATACTCAAAGAGCCACCCGCCTGTTCAAATATCGCCCAGAATACTACCGAGAAAATAATGAAGATCAGAGCGGCAATAAGTTTCAGGTTTTCCTTTTTGCCCAGCCTTGTCATTTCATATACCAGGTATATCAGGCTGAAGGGGCCGATAACTGCCATAAAATAATCAGTGTACACCGTATTGGCTACCATCACCTGTATCAAAGGGATGCAGGCCAATGCACCAACATACACCAGCCACTCATATTTCTTTGCGTTTTTATTGCCTGACGATTTGAAAGGTGAAGCACCAATGCTGCCCAGCTTGTTATGGTTCAACGCAAACGTTACCAGGCTGATGACCATCACAACGGCCACCAAACCAAAGGCAGCATTCCAGCGAAGGTTTTCCGGTATCACACTGCTCAGTATTTCTCCTTTACCTACACCTATCATCAATATACCACCTAAGAAGGCACCTATATTGATACCTGAGTAGAACAGAGAAAAACCCGCATCGCGCCTGTTGTCGCCGCTTTTATAAAGCTGCCCTACCATCGAGGATATATTAGGCTTGAAGAAACCCGTACCTATAATGATAAAACTTACCCCGGTAAAGAACAGGTCTTTAGGGCTCGTCATCAGCAGCACACTACCAACTATCATCAGCAAACCACCCCAGAAGAGTGATTTCTTGAACCCGAGTATCTTATCGGCAAACAAACCACCAATGAAAGTAAATGCATATACCCAGGCCTGCGTAGCGCCGTATTGCAGGTTGGCCACACCTTTGTCCATGAGCATCTGGTACACCATGAAGTAGGTAAGCATACCACGCATACCGTAGAAGCAAAAACGCTCCCACATTTCACTGAAAAACAAAAACCATAATTGTTTGGGATATTTCCCATCAAACTCCTGTATACTTTTTAAGTCTATCGACTCGTTCAGCGTTTCTGCCATTAGGTGTAGTTTATTTTACGAACAGCCAAATTAGTTTTTTTATTGCTTTTATAAAGAAAAAGTCCCGCCATATGGCGGGACTTTCAAAATATCACCCGAAAGAGGTTAGGTCACACCGTGCATTAGTTTATTTAGCGGTTTGCTCAATATCACTAATACCAGGCCTATACCTACGGTGATCAAGCCCATTTGTGTATATACATCAACATACTGATTCAAGGTTTGTTCTGCAGTTGCTGTTACACCATCACCACCTCCATGCTCTGCACCTGTAAGTTGTGCCAGTAGACCAGCTACGTAGTTGGCGCCTGATATAGAAAGGAACCAAGCTCCCATTACCATTCCTGTCATTTTTTTAGGCGCCAGTTTAGTTACCATAGACAAACCAATAGGTGATAGGAATAACTCACCTGTTGTATGAAGCATATATAGGAAGAACAATGTAAATAATGGCAGTTGATATTCTGCATCTACCATACCGCTGAACAACCATACTACTAAATAACCCAAGCCAAGCTGTACAATACCCAAACCAAACTTCATAGGTATATTCGGATTTTTGCCAATTTTAGACAGCTTCACCCACATGTATGAGAAGATTATACCAAATACTAGAATGAATGCAGGATTAAAAAACTGTGTTTGTGCAGCAGGCATTTCCCAACCAAATATAACCCTGTCAATATTTCTATCTGCAAATAACGTCAATGAAGAACCTGCCTGCTCAAAACATGCCCAGAAAACAATATTGAAGAACATCAATAATATCAGTATAATCATTCTATCGCGTAGGACTTTACCTCCTTTAAAACCTTCTGAGAGTAAAATATAGAGCATAGTCGCAGCTGTTATCCCTAATAACCAACCCACAACAGTACTATTGTTCAATAATAAATAGAATATTGGAATTGTAGCCAATGTTGCTAATATGGTGATGTGTAGCATATTTATTGGCCCAAATCTTGGCTTTAATAATTTATCTCTATCTGGTGGCAAACCTTGACCTTGATAATGTTTTTGTCCAAAAACAAAAACTAATGCACCAATTACCATACCTACACCAGCTAATGCAAATCCATACTCAGGACCATACGTTTTACCAACCCAAGCCACAACAGTTGTTGCTAGTAATGCTCCTAGATTAATGCCAATGTAAAAAATTGTAAAACCAGAGTCTTTCCGTGGATCACCATCAGGGTACAATCGTCCCACTATACTGGATATATTCGCCTTAAAGTAGCCATTACCTGTGATAATAACTGCCATACCAAGAAGAAGCCAAAACTCACTTTTTTCATAAACTATCATAAATTCACCGATAGCCATCAGAATACCACCCATTATTACCGCAATCCTATAACCCAACAAACTATCAGCCAGTTTACCACCCAATACCGTAACGGCGTATACTAAGGCTGTATAAGAGCCGTAAATCAGAAAGGAATCGTCATCACTCATCATCAAAGTCTTTGTCAAGTATAATATCAACAAAGCACGCATACCATAATAGCAGAAACGCTCCCACATTTCAGCAAAAAACAACCAGTATAATCCGGGGGGATGCCCTGAAACAGGCACATTTGAGGTTTCCTCTATCGGCAGGTCGCCCGAGGTTCCTAATTCTTTGTCATCGTGTTGTTGCGACATAGATGTATTTTAATTTTAAAATGAGTTACGAAAGATAGTAAAAATCGTGGGCGAATAATATTTGTCACAAAAAAATACCGCACAAGGCGGTATTTTAAGTCTGTATATTCATGAATACTATTAGTGGATATTCTTCTCCCTCATCACATGGCGCAGCCACCTCAACATTACCAGCAGCAATACGGTTGCCACGATACACAGCGCGAAGTTCATCAGGAAGAAGTTGCCCTTATTCTCAAAGCCTTCCCATAAGCCTGAGAGCATACCCGACAGCTTATTACCAACTGCTGTCGACAGGAACCAGCCCCCCATCATCAGGGCTGTGAGCCTTGGCGGACTGAGTTTGGATACCAGCGACAGCCCCATAGGCGATAAACAGAGTTCACCGAAAGTAATAACACCATAAGAAGCGATCAGCCACCAGCTTGATGCCTTTTCATCCTCCATACTGATACTGGAAACGGCCGCTACCATTACTATGGTAGACAAACCTGTAATAAGCATACCCAGCGCTATCTTAGCTGGTGTTGACGGCTCAGCCTTTCTTTTTCTCAGGAAGCCCCAGAGTCCTACTACGACTGGCGTCAGCAGCACCACCCAGAACGGGTTAATGGATTGGTACAACTCTGTTGAGAACAACAGTAGAGAATTACCGGGTTCAGGCCTTTGTGCTTCAGGCAGGTTATGGAAATAAGTACCATCTGTATTGGCAGGGTCGTAGGTTACCACCTGCGCCATATTTGCTTTCTGTGCCACATTGGCGATAGCTTCAGGCATCTCCCTGTCGGTATGGTCTTTTGCCCATATGGTAAGAGCATCACCATTCTGGTGGAATACCGCCCAGAATATGATAACACAGAACATAACAGACAACAGCGCACCTATTGAGTTCTTATCTTCTTCGCTCGCTCTTTTCCACAGCAGGAAGTAATACCTGATAACCGGCAGGCAACCTATGATGAATGCATCGTTCTGCTGTGTTTGCAGCAAAGGATGACCCAATAACATATTCGGCAGAAAATATCCTAAGATGCCAAATATGAATACCGGCAGCAGTACATAAGAGAATATCTTACTCATGGGCATATCCTCTTTCTGTACAGGCTTCATAACATCTGCATGCTTAACATGCTTGGTACCGGCAATAAAGATGATAACACCGATCAACATACCTACACCCGCCGCACCGAAGGCCCAGCCCCAGCCGTAGTTGATACGCATATAGGCAGCCACGAAGTTGCACACAAAGGCACCGATGTTGATACCCATGTAGAATATGTTATAACCCGCGTCCTTATTGGCCTTATACCTGTCATCATTATACAGGTTACCAACAAGTGTAGAGATATTAGGCTTAAAGAAACCGTTACCCAAAATGATGAGCAGCAAGGCTATGTAAAACGAACCCTCGCCCGGCAATGCGAGGCCAAGATAACCGGCTGCCATCAGCAAACCACCGGCTATTATAGACTTACGGAAACCGAACACCCTGTCGGCCAGCAAACCGCCCAGGAATGGAGTTAAATATACAAGCCCCAGGTAGGTGCCATATATATCAGATTTTTTTACCGGGCTGAAACCCATTCCGCCGTTATCAACAGAATCGAGCATGTATAAAGAAAATATACCCAGCATCAGGTAATACCCGAAACGCTCCCACATTTCTGTAAAAAACAGCACATATAGGCCTTTGGGGTGCTTTGCAGATGAAGAATTTTGATTGTCACTCATAAAAGTTGGTAAGTTTTTTCTGTTTAAAAAGCCCTGTTAACTAATTTTGAACCCTGAAAATAACCATTATATCCAAAGATGCTAAGGTATCGGGGATATTAACTACTTAATTTTACTAAATGTCAGCATACAATATATTACTGTTAGGAGCAGGGGGAAGAGAATGTACACTTGCCTGGAAACTGAGCCAGAGCAAACTTTGTAAAGAATTGTTTATCGCTCCGGGCAATGCGGGTACGGGTCAATACGGCAGCAACCTGAATATACCGGTTACTGATTTTGAAGAGATCAAAAGGGTATGTATTGAAGACAAAATAGACATATTAGTACCCGGCCCGGAAGATCCGCTGGTAGCAGGCATCTACGACTTTTTTAAGAACGACCCTGAATTACAGCATGTTATCGTTGCTGGTCCATCTAAAGCAGGTGCACAGTTGGAGGGCAGCAAGGCTTTCTCTAAAAGGTTCATGCAGCGTCATAATATACCTACTGCCGGCTACGAGGAGTTTACTGATGAGAACTACGAAGCAGGCGTTGAGTATATCAAAAACCACAGCCTGCCGATCGTATTAAAAGCAGACGGACTGGCCGCAGGCAAAGGCGTTGTGATAGCACAATCAACTGATGAAGCACTGGAAGCATTCAGCTCAATGATCAAAGAGGCACGTTTTGGCGATGCCAGTAAGAAAGTGGTGATCGAGGAGTTCCTTGATGGTATAGAATTATCCGTATTTGTATTGACAGATGGTACGAATTATGTACGCCTGCCCGAGGCAAAAGACTACAAACGCATCGGCGAGGGTGATACAGGCCCGAACACAGGCGGAATGGGTGCGGTTTCTCCAGTTCCGTTTGCAGACGATGCCTTTATGCAGAAGATCACGGACCAGATCATAGACCCGACCGTAAAAGGATTGAAAGAAGAAAACCTTACCTACCAGGGTTTTATCTTCTTCGGGTTGATAAAAGTGAATGGAGAACCTTATGTAATAGAATACAACTGCCGCATGGGCGACCCTGAAACGGAAGTTGTTATTCCCCGCCTTGAGAATGACCTGGTGGAGCTGATCGTATTGATGAACGAAGGCAAACTGAACGAAGCAACGGCACAATACAAGGCAGACGCAGCATGTACAGTCATGCTGGTATCGCAGGGCTACCCTGACAGCTACGAAAAAGGCAAGGTAATGACCGGATTTGATGCAGTAAAAGACAGTATGCTGTTGCACGCCGGCACAAAGATCAAAGATGAGCATATAGTGACCAACGGCGGCCGTGTACTGGCTATCACTTCATATGGTACAGACATAAAAGCTGCGCTGGCTACCTCATATCAAAATGCAGAAAAGATAGACTTCGAGGGCAAGTTTTACAGGAAGGATATTGGGCACGAATTTCTTTAAGCAGCAGAAGGCGATACTATGGTATCGCCTTTCTTTTTTGAGCAATAACAACTATTGAATCCTGCTCTTCCATTTCTTTATATAATTCTATTTTTAGTATATTGAAATAAGGAGCAAACCTGTCGCTCAGGTCTTCTGTAGTATGGTTATTCACATACATACCACTATAGTCTTCTTCACCCTCACCCTCCCAGAAAGAATGACATACTATCCCACCTTCATTTAGGATGCCATACTGGCATTTCAAAGAATTATTCAATTCTTCATCAGTCAAATGATGCAGAACTTTGTTGCTGTATACCGCATCAAACCTTTTTGCTGTTTCAAAATCTGCTGCGTTTATATGCAGGAATTCATTTCCAGGATATTGTTTTATTAACCTCGCCAAAAACTCTTCTGAATAATCTGAACCAGTTACGGTATAATGTTTATTCAACAAAGCAACATCCTTACCCGGCCCCGAACCCAACTCTAATACAGTTGCACCACTCTCCAGGTATTCACCCATCAGCTTGATGAGGAAGCTACCATCATAGCCTTCAGCTAATGAGATATATTCATCAACCGACTCTTTAGAATGATAATAGCCTTTACTCATAATTACGATATCGCTAAAAATGCTTTGCCAATGTTATCTACAATATCCCCGGCGCTCATGGCGTGTTCTCCCCATTTTGCGGCGGCATAGTCACCTGCAAGCCCGTGCAGGTACACCCCCATGCATGCAGCGTCAAACGAGTCGTACCCCTGTGCCATCAATCCTGTAATGAGCCCTGTAAGCACATCGCCGCTACCACCTGTGGCCATACCTGGGTTGCCTGTCTGATTATACCAGCACTCCCCTTCCGGCGTCACTATTGCTGTATTGTGGCCCTTCAATACGATGTACAGGTTGTACTTCATACTTTGTGTACGTGCCAGCTCCAGCATAAACATACTGTCTTTGCTTTTGCCGAACAACCTTTCAAACTCTTTAGGATGTGGTGTCAGTACGCTATCCGCAGGTATCCTGTGCAGCAGGTCTTTATCCGCAGCCAGCATATTCAGCCCGTCAGCGTCAATAACCAATGGCTCTTTGCATGCTGTAATGAACTCTGAAAAGGTCCTTGAGGTGGCTTCAGATGTACCTAAGCCCGGCCCTATACCTACAGTTGTAGCCTGCTCCCACTCCTTGATGCGACTGATACAGGTTTCACCACTAACAACACACATCGCTTCAGCTACCGATGTTTGTAATATCTCATAACCACATTCCGGCACCAGCGTCTTCACCTTGCCTGCACCACTGCGCAAAGCGGCTTTTGCAGCTAATACTGCGGCTCCCATCATACCCTTACTACCGGCCACTATATAAGCCAGTCCGTAATCACCTTTATGAGTAAACCTGTCGCGTGGTTTTAAGAAGTTAGTTGCATGTTGTTTGGTAAGTATATGAAAACTGGTATGTGTAGACGATATAAACTTAGCAGACAACCCGATATCCAAGATATGAACATCTCCCGCACACCTGCCCGTTTCCGGATGCAGGAACGCTTTTTTATAGAATTGGAAACTTAGTGTATGCCTGGCCTTTATGATAGCAGCACCTTCCTGCGGCACACTATCTGCAGGCATACCGCTTGGTATGTCTATCGCTACTACCTGGTTGCCCAGCTCATTTATATGCTCTATAAAATCAGCCACCCAACCTTCGGCAGGCCTGTTCAGCCCGGTACCCAGCAAAGCATCTATAATGATCACATTTTCAGGCACATCCGCTATAAGGCTGTCTTCAGGCAGTATTTCCAGCAGTTCTTTATCAATCCCCGCCAGCCTTTCAAAATTCTTACGGCAGTCTTCGGTCAGCTCATCACTCAGCCTGAGCAGGAAGGCTTTTGCGTTATAACCCTGCCTGTGCAGCATACGGGTTATAGCCAGCCCGTCACCGCCGTTATTTCCGGAGCCACACAAAACGATAAAAACAGAATCGGACGGCAGATTTTCATTGATCCATTCCACACACTTGCCCGCCGCACGTTCCATCAGTTCGTACGATGTTATTTTCGAAGCGTGTATTGTGTAGGTATCACATGCACGTATCTGGGATGCGCTGAAGACTTTCATAGTTGTAAAGTAATATAAAAACCTGCTGAATACACACATTAACCAAAACGCCTATACAAACCCCCAATTTTGCCACAATAGTGTAATTACTATCTTTGCGGCTTCCCGGACACGGGATAAATGCGTACTTTTCGCAGATATTTTAAGAATATTCAATGAAACACATATCCATCTTGCCAAAAGGTTTAGGTCTTTTAGCTATTGCACTGTTATTAGTTATCAATTCAGCATTCGCTCAATCCGGTACCATTAAAGGTTTTGTGTATGACAAATCCACCGGTGAACCGATGATATTCACCAATGTATTGCTGGAAGGCACTAAAATGGGTGGCCAGACGGATGTAAATGGTTATTTCACCTTGACACAGGTTCCGGCGGGTACTTATACATTATTCACCAGCCTGATAGGTTATGATACTTTTAAAACATCGGTAACCGTTAAAGACGGCGCAATCATCACCAAAAAAATATTCCTGAAACAGGCCGACCTTGAGCTACAGGGTGTTGAGATCAGCGCACGTAAAACAGAGCGTATCACACAGATCAACGCCGGTACCATAACAGTTACACCCCGCGAGATGAAAATGCTGCCCAGTACAGGTGGTGAGCCGGATATAGCACAGTACCTTCAGGTGGTTCCGGGTGTTATCTTCACAGGCGACCAGGGTGGACAGTTATATATACGTGGTGGTTCTCCAACACAAACAGGCATCATGCTGGACGGTATTACCATTTATAACCCGTTCCACTCAATAGGCTTATACTCAGTATTCGAAACAGACGCTATACGTAACGTAGACATACAAACAGCCGGCTTTAACGCTCAATACGGCAACCGTACATCAGCTATTGTAGACGTAACTACAAAGGATGGTAATAAGAACAGGCTGGCGGGTAAACTCTCTTTATCTCCTATCATGGCACGTGCACTGGTAGAAGGGCCATTGATCAAGGCAAAGAAAGAAGGTGGCTCTAATATGACCTTCCTGCTTTCAGTAAAACACAGCTACCTGGAGAGCACTTCAAAATCATTATACGGTGCTTTGGGTGAGCCTTTTGAAAGCGGCCTTCCTTACACATTTACTGATGTGTACGGTAAAGTAACCATCAATGCGGACAACGGTAGTAAACTGAACCTGTTCGGTTTCAACTTTGACGATAAAGCCAAAAGCGTTAATCCTAAAACCAAACTGGTGAACGCTACCTTCGGATGGCAGGCGACAGGTGGTGGTGCTACTTTCGTTATCACACCAAGCAGCAGCTCCGCACTGATCAACGGTAAGTTTGCATATTCAAAATACAGCATCAGTACAGACGAGGCTACATTCAGGCAAAGGAGTAGTTCAATCGATGGTTTTGAAGGAGGTATCGACTTCACATACTTCTTCCCGGGTTACAGCCAATTAAAATATGGTATTGAAGTAAGCGGATACCATACTGCACTGGATTATGCTAATACACTTGGCCTGAACACAACGATCGACCGCAGAAACACACTCGGTTCATTGTTCGTGATGTACCGCAAGAACTTCGGCGAAAAATTCATATTCGAGCCGGGCTTCCGTATGCAATACTATTCGTCACTGGACGTATTTACCCCGGAACCACGTTTGGGTATGAAGTATAACGTAACGCCGAACGTCCGCCTGAAAGCTGCCAGCGGCCTGTACTCTCAAAACGTACTGAGCACTAAGAGCGACCGTGATATAGTTAACTTCTTCAACGGGTTTATATTAAGCCCTGACCAGGGTATTACCAATACTGATGGCAAGAGGGTAAACTCAAACCTGCAGCGTGCTTTCCATGCTTTGGGTGGTATCGAGGTGGACATAAAGAATGTTGAACTGAACCTGGAACCGTGGTATAAGAACTTCTACCAGAATATTGAGCTGAGCCGTATCAAAGTAAATGTTCAGGATGCTGACTTCACGGCGGGTAACGGTAAGGCTTCAGGTATCGACCTTTCTGCAAGGTACAACCAGAAGCGTGTGTACCTGTGGGGGGTGGTTTCTTATCAGAAGATCACTTACGAAACACTGGTACTGGATGGCAACAAAGTAACTACAGTGCGTAACCCTGTAACGGGTGAGACCTCTCTTATAGGTGTGGTAGAGTCTCAAACTTACGCACCACCGTTTGACAGGCGCTGGAACATCAATCTGCTGGGTTCATACCAGGCGGGCAAGAAGAAAGACTGGGAAATATCAGCACGTTGGAACTTTGGTTCACCATTCCCATTCACACAAACACAGGGTTTTTACGAGGATAACAACCTGCAGGAGAATGGCATTGCCACAAATTATCTTAACCAAAACGGTAACATAGGTATACTTTACGCAAATGATATCAATGGCGGACGTCTTTCCTACTATCACCGTCTTGACCTGTCCGTACGTAAGCGTTTCGAGATCAGTAAGTACTCTAATTTCGAGACAACGCTCAGTTTAACAAATGTTTACGACAGGAATAACATCTTTTATATCGAACGTCTTGATAACACACGCGTTTTTCAACTACCTTTGTTCCCGAGTATCAATGCTACCTGGAACTTTTAACTGCTAAAAAGTTGAATGACACCAAAGAAGGATAAAAAGATTGCCCAAAGACTTATTCAACTATGTACTTGTTTCTTGTTGCTGACGAGCGAGTCGTCGGCGCAGTTGCATGCTCCTAACCTTCCTGAGAACAGGAACCTTGCCCTTGCTGAGGTGTTGTTCATGCAGGAGCAATACAAAGGAGCCGCCGCCGCCGCAAAAATGTTCCTGCAGCAACCGGGACAAACAACCAATAAGACATCTTACGCACAGGTAGACAAAGCAAAATATTTCCTCACAACTGCTCAACTGAAACTGGACGAGTATGGCAGTGAGACAGCAGCGGTGGGATATATCAATGCCACAGCTAATCCCGGGTACAAACAACGCCTGGCATATGTTCTGGCACAGCAGTATTTTAAAAAGAACATGTTCAGGGAAGCTATACACTATTATGAGATAGCGGGAGTAGCCAACCTTAACAACGAAGAGGTGATCAACGCCAAATTTGAACTTGCATACTGTTATTTCAACAACAGCCAGTTCAACCAGGCGGAACCACTGCTTGCTTCTGTGCGCGAACTGGGTGGCAAATACTATGACGCCGGCAACTATTATTACGGACTGCTGGCATACAACAAAAGCAACTACGACGACGCACTGACCAGTTTCAGCAGGATAGAACACAACAAAGAGTACAGCAACATAGTACCATACTACATTGCCGAGATCCACTACTTTAAAGGCAATAAGAAGAAAGCACTACAGGACGCCCTGAGGCTGATCCGCAAACCGGAGAAAACCTTCTACCACAACGAACTGCACCTGCTGGCCGCACAGATATACTTTGAGGATAAGGATTACGAAGAAGCATTGCCTTATTTCGAATTCTACTACGACAATACAGACCGTATACGCAAAGAGGACCTGTACGAAATGGCCTACTGCTACTACAAGATATCTGAATGGGAAGACGCCATTGAGAATTTTCAGCAATTGAGTGAAACACGCGACTCGCTCGGGCAAAGCTCTATGTACCTTTTAGGAGATTGCTACCTGAAAACCAACGACAAGAAAAGTGCACGTAACGCATTCAGCTTTTGCGCGGATATGCCTTTCAACCGTGGGCAGAAAGAAGCCTCTATGTTGCTGGCCGCCAAACTATCTTATGAGCTGGGTTATAATAACGACGCCATATACTACATCAACCTGTTACTGGCGGACTTCCCTACATCAAAATATACTGATGAGGCGAAAACATTACTGTCTGACCTGCTGATAAGAACCAGCAACTATGCTGAAGCATATAGCGCATTGGAAGATGTAACCAACCGGGATGAAAGCTACAGGCGCATATACCAGAAAGTAACTTATGGCTACGCCATCCAGCAGATGCAAGCCGGCAACAATGCCTTTGCAGACAGCCTGCTTACCATGTCGCTGGAATTAGGGAATGACCCAACCTACAGGAACGCAGCTACCTTCTGGAAGGCGGACCTTGCATACAGGTCAGGCGATTACGATAATGCAATAAAATACGGCAACTACTTTGTGCGCAACAACAGCAACTACCGCTGGGTAGAGCACCTGAGCCCTGCGGCTACAGAACGCAATATGTTCATTACCCTGGGCTACGCATCCATGGAGCTGTCTAAATTCAATGAGGCTGAAAAATACTTCAGCAAAGCTAAGTACAGTGCGAACATTACAGACTCAGTATTTATAGCCGGTACTACATTGCGCGAGGCTGATGCCGTATTCATGCAGAAAGACTACAAAAAAGCCATCGCCTTATATGACCAGGTGATAAACGCCAACACCTCTGACGCTGATTATGCGAAGTTTCAGAAAGCGATCATACTTGGGCTTTCAGGCAATAACAAAGAAAAGTCGGCACTGCTCATCAGTCTTATCACGGCCGCACCTCCATCAAAATACCTGAATGAGGCACGCTACGAACTTGGGCTCACTTATATAGAAGACAATAAATACAGTGCGGCTATCAATACCATGCTACCGTTGACGGAAGCGTATGAAGTGCGCAATATGGCTCCTAAAGCATGGATGCGCATCGGCTTTGCCTACCAGCAGGCAGATGACGAGCACAAAGCAATAGATGCCTACAAACATATTGTACTGGAATACCCAACTTCAGAAGAACGTCCCGCAGCACTGGACGCACTGAAGAGCCTCTACATACAAACAGGCAACCCTGAAGGATACGCAAAACTGCTGGAAGACAATAATATGGGCGGTGCAGAAGAAAATACACTTGACTCTGCCTATTATGCTACAGCAGAAACACAATACGCTGCCAATAACTGGGGCAGGGCAATATCCCTGTTCAACGATTATATCAATAAATACCCTAACGGTGTATTCATAGTAAAAGCGCATTACTACAAGGCCGAGTCTCACTACCAGTTGAAAGAATATAAGAAAGCCCTGGCAGGATATGATTTTGTACTCTCTAGCGCATGGAGCAACTTTTCTGAGAACAGTGCACGCAAAGCCGCTACCATTGCTTTTGAGCAGAACGACATGCGCGCTGCACAAAAATATTACGGGGAACTGCGCAACATAGCCATGAGCCAGGAGAACCTGCAGAGCGCCTATAGTGGCCTGATGTTGAGCAGTAATAAACTGAATGAAACCAACAAAGCACTTGCTTTTGCAGATACTTTATTGTCAATGCCGGGACTTGATGCTGCAATTGCCAACAACGCCATGCTGATAAAAGCGAACGCGCTTATGGCTGCAGAAAATAAAGAGGCCGCTTTACCTGTTTACCAGCAACTTGGCAAAAAAGGTACAGGCGCTATAGCTGCGGAAGCACGCTATAATATCGCCTACATATACTTCCTCCAGGACAAGCTGAAGGAAGCAGAAGAAGCTGCGGGCAACACTATACAGTTATCCGGCGGTGAGGAGTATTGGGTCATCAGGTCGTACCTGTTACTGGCAGATATACTGGTAAAACAAAAAGACTATTTCAATGCGAAAGCAACATTGCAGAGCATTGTAAAAAACAGCAAGATACCTGAGCTGAAAAGCGAAGCGAATACCAGGCTGAAAGAAGTAAAGAAACTGGAAAGTAAAAACAGTAAACTATCGGACTAACGAATATGCAGGGCAAGTATATAGCCATATCGGTATTGGGGATGTTCTTATCCTTTTCTGCTGCGGCGCAAACAGCCGCTTCAAAGGATACTGTCATCAAGGGTGCTACCATTGAGATCATTCAATCGTACAAACCCGAAGTGACCCGCCCTCCCCGTCCTGAACCTGCGCCATCTCTGCCACCGATAGATACTACTACCCCGCGCCTGCAATACAATACACCACCGCAAACACTTTTTTATTCATACGGCTCATTGCCACTAAGGCCGCTGGCCCTTGATATAAGTAAAGAAGAAAAGGGCTACGACAGTTATGTGAAACTGGGGGGTGGTAATTTATCAACCATATTGCTGGACGCTGGTACTGCTGCCTTAAAAGGAGACAACTACGAAACATCAATACGACTGCATCACCTGTCACAGGCAGGCAAGATCAGTGACCAGAAAACATCTTCTACAGGACTGGATGCTTCAGGCACATACCATACCGACAGCAAAAAAGCCATCGGCGTGCAATTGGGAGTCGGCAATGATGCTTATCGTTACTATGGCTACGATCACAGCATATACAGCTACCCGGAAAGTGCCGTAAAACAGGCATTCACTACTATAAGTCTTGGAGTTGACCTTGAAGATGAACTGGCAGAAGGCAAACTATTCAACTACCACCCTGCCATCAAATTCTACTCATTCAGCGACAAGTTCAATGCATCTGAAACAACGGTTGACTTGCGCGTTCCCGTTTCGTACGAAATAGACAGCAACCTGCAACTATATGCCTCGCTCAACGCTACCATAACCGGTTTTAAAAACAGCATGGTATCTGTCAGCAATAATATTATACAGTTTGCCCCGGGCATAAAGTTTACCAAAGGTATTTTCACGGGACATGCGGGTATTGCTCCTACATTCGGTGAAGTAAATACAGTAACAGGTAACTCAACATTTTTCCTGCCCGATGTGGAAGTGAGGTTCAATCTGCCTGAAACACAGTTTATTTTCAATGCAGGCTGGCAGGGCAAGCTGATACAAAATTCCTACAGGGAGATGGCTACCCGGAACCCCTATATGTCAAACCTATATCCTATACAACAAACACAAACCAACGAAGTATTTGCAGGTATAAAAAGTAACATAGGCGATCATATCACATTTAACGGTCGTTTCAGCTGGTGGCAATACAGCAACTTGCCTATATTCATAAACGACACGGCTACAGACAAAAAACAATTTAACGTCATATACGACACTAAAGTAAATGCCATAGGCCTGCAGGCTGCTATACGTTACCATGTAGCGCAGACATTCTCTATTGGTTTTGACGCACAGTGGATGAACTTCTACAACAAAACCTATCCTCAACTATGGCATATACCGGGTGTTCGCTTAAAGGGAGACATACAGGCGCAACCCATGAAAAAGTTAAATATCAATGCATATATCTCATTCCTGGACGAGTTATATGCACTGGACAATAATAACCGCACCCTTAAGCTGAGTTCCATACTGGATATAGGCGCCGAAGCTGAATATGAAGTAATAGACCGTGTGAATATATTTTTACGTGCCAACAACCTGCTGAACAGCAGATATGAACGCTGGTACGGATATGACGCATTCGGATTTAATATTTTGGGCGGGGCAAGGCTTAAATTTTAAATAACAGGCAGCATATAGTTTATATGTTAACCCTATTTTTTATTTTACAGCCCGAAAAGAAACAATTACCTTAGGTAGATAATGGATGTAGCTAAATACATAGGATTTTTCTTACTTAAAAATGAGCAGTGTTATATCAACGGGCTGGGTACACTCCAGCTATTGAGAAAGGCAGCTACATACGATGGGCAGCACCTCAATGCCGCCTCGCATGAGATCGTCATGGTACCAGGCGGTAATGTTGATGAATCGCTGGCCAACTACATAGCTACCAACGAGCAGATAAGTATTACCAAAGCATCCAATGCATTAAAGGACTTCAGTGCTGAGACCAAGAGCATGCTACAGGCAGGTAATATTGTAGAGCTACCTCATTTAGGCAAGTTCACGGCACAGGATGGAAGAATAGGTTTTATTACCGCTCCACAGCTTCAATATAAGGCGGCTCCTATTGCGGCTAAAAAAGGCGTGTCACTGCAACACAATGAGCGCCCACCTATACCCGGCAAATCTTTTCAGTTGCCTACAGCACCTGTTGGCTCAAAAATGCCGGTTGGTACACCTCCGGGAGCTGAAGCACAGGCACCACCACCATACATGGCACACCAGCCTGAAAGGAAGGAAAGGCTTAATTGGGCACGTATCATTTTTGTACTGCTGCTGCTGGTAGTAATGATCGGCGGCGCCTACTATGCATATGTGCGCTATATCGCACCACCTGTTCGTAAAACAACACCATCGCTGACAATGCCCGAGATGGTAGATGAACCCAACTCCGGCTCCGGACAGGAGATGAACACAATGCCTGCCATGGATGAAGCAAACACTGAAACCGGAAGCGACCAGGTTTCGGATGCAGGCAACGAACAAACAACTGCAACAACCAATAATCAACCTACTCAACAAGAACAGGCTCCTGCCAGGCAACGCGAACAGCCGCAACAATCTGCTGCAACACCCAATACACAGCCCGCAAATACTCCACCACCTGTAACTGCATCAGGCGGAAGGAAAATAAATGTAGATCTCATTGTAAATACCTTTGATAAAAAAGACGATGCCTACAGGCGCAAACGGGCTTTAGAGGCAAATGGGAGCAGGGCCAAAGTTATTGAGGAAGATGTAGACTACTATTTTGTAGCTATCCCCTTCAACGTATCACCTTCAGACACTGCCCGTATCAGGGATTCTCTCGATAAGGTCTTTAACACAAATACTTTTGTGTACTAAGCATTAAGCGGGGTTATAAACATCACGTGGAAAAGTTCCCGTATACATAATTGCTGATTAATCCTTTACTTTAGATTGTACTGCTATCTTTGCATACGAATATTTGACTGATTAATACTTGTTTATAGTTGAATTTTAGTATTTTTCGTTCAGGAAAGACTTAAACAATTAGTTCGTGGAATCAATAATGCGTCCGATATTATTAGGAATAGCTGCAATACTGGCCATCATATTGTACCGGATGTTGAGTCGTGGAGGTAAAACATATGCATACAACCGCATGCAGTACATCTCCTTCCTGTCAGACGGGTCGGAGCACGTAATAGCCGAAGAGTCACAAGGTTCCATCATCATCACGGGCAAAACAGTATTGATAGATGGTCTTGAATACATCTACAAACCATCGGACAACGAGCCTGTACAGGCATTGCTGGACTATGATGACAACGGCCTCCGCAGCGTTCGCGTATTACTCATAGAGGGCGAAAAGCAATACTTCATCAATCGCACACCTGCGGCAAAAGCAGCCTAAGAGAGATTACACAGTCTCTGACTGAATAATTACACTGTTCATGCCTAAAAAAGGTATGAAGACGCATAAATGTGCATCCTTGATACCCATTTCATATATTTACCCTACAAACAGACCTGATGAATAATGAAACCGTAGAAAGCCTGAGACAAGCTCTTTCGTTTTCGCCCGATAACGTACCGCTGAAGCTACATCTTGCTGAGACCTTAGCCTCCCTCAACAGGCTGAGCGAAGCTGAGCAGGAGTACCATGAGTTAATGCAGATGACACAGGAGCCAAAAGTAAGCCTTGGACTGGCCAATGTTTTTTACAGGAAAAATGAGTACTCAAAATGCAATGTACTGCTTGAAGAATATCTTGAGCACGATAAGCACAACTTTGAAGCGCTGCTGCTGCACACAAGAGCACTGTTGCGCGAGCACTCCATACAACAAGCCATAGCTACTTACCAAAAAGTAATAGCCATTGATCCGTCTTTCAGCGATGAAGAACTGGATAAAGAACTGCGTGTTTCAAATACAGTTCAAACTGTAAATGAGGTTGACGACAATCCTTACTTTATCCAGCACCCGGGCATCAGCTTTAGCGATGTAGGAGGAATGGAGCATATCAAAAAAGAGATAGAGCTGAAGATCATACAGCCATTACTACATCCTGAAATATATAAGGCCTATGGCAAGAAAACAGGCGGCGGTATCCTGCTGTACGGCCCTCCGGGCTGTGGCAAAACATATATTGCCAAAGCTACAGCCGGGCAGGTAAATGCACGTTTCATAAGCGTAGGGTTGAATGATATTCTGGATATGTGGATAGGCAACAGTGAAAAGAACCTGAATGATATTTTTGAAACAGCCAGGCAGAACACTCCATGTGTATTATTCTTTGATGAGATAGACGCGCTGGGTGCCAGCAGGAGCGACATGAAACAATCCGCAGGCAGGCACCTCATCAACCAGTTTTTGCAGGAGCTGGATGGTGTAGAGAATAACAATGACGGAGTACTGATACTGGGTGCTACCAATACCCCATGGCATTTAGACCAGGCTTTCAGGCGCCCGGGCAGGTTCGACAGGATCATATTCATTCCGCCGCCTGATGAAGCCGCACGCGATGCTATTTTCAAACTAAAACTGCAGAGCAAACCGGCTGGCGATATCAACTACAAAAGCCTTGCACAAAAAACCGCTGGCTACTCAGGTGCTGATATTGATGCCGCAATAGATATCGCTATTGAAGAAAAGCTGGAACAGGCAATAAAACAAGGTGCGCCGCAACCGCTGGATACAAAGGACATTCTCAATGCAGTAAAAAAGCATAAGGCCACTACTTCCGATTGGTTCTCTACAGCCAAAAACTTTGCGCTGTATGCAAACGAATCAGGCCTGTACGATGATATTCTTTCTTATATGAAGATCAAAAAATAACATGACAGACAACTTATTAAACCGCGCCGAGATACTCATACAGCAAAACAGGTATGAAGAGGCAGACCAGGTACTGTGCGAAATACTGGCACAGCAACCCGACAACGTTCATGTACTGGCAATGCTGGCAGACGTACAGCTCAGGAAAGGTGATATAAAAGGAGCTGACGAACTGATAGACAAGGCAATTGCCTTAGCGCCCGATATGGCATACCTGCATTATGTTAAGGCCACCATTGCTACAGATGCAGACAAATATGATAAAGCAGAAGAGCACCTGCAGGAAGCCATAGCTCTCGACCCTGAGGACGGAGATTTTATGGCACTGCTGGCATCCATAAAGCTGGCACGTAAAAAATATGCTGAAGCATTGAGCTTAGCCGACGAAGCGCTGGAGCAGGACCCTGAAAACTTGCTGGCATTAAATACGAGAAGCACGGCACTGCTGAAACTCAACAGGAAAGACGAATCGGCTGAGGCTATTGAAGGCGCGCTGCAACATGACCCGGACAATGACTACACACATGCCAACTACGGATGGGGACTATTAGAAAAAGGGGATAACAAAAAAGCACTGGAACACTTCAGGGAAGCACTGAGCAATAACCCCAATAATATGATAGCCCAGGCAGGCATGGCCGAAGCACTGAAAGCGAAATACTGGTTATACAGGCTTTTTCTGAAGTATGCGTTCTGGATAGGCAACCTGACGGAAAGATACCAATGGGCGGTGATCGTGGGCTACCTGTTTATAGTAAGGGGATTAAGGACTGTAGCCAAAAACAACGAGGCGCTGCAACCCTATCTGTATCCTATAATTATCCTGCTGGCATTGGTGGCTTTTTCTACATGGGTCATTACTCCTATCAGCAACCTCTTCCTGAGGCTGAATAAATACGGTAAACACCTGCTGGACGAGAACGAGAAAACCAGCTCAACATTTGTAGCGGTAAGCGCATGTGTATTTTTGATCGGGCTGCTGCTCTATGCCTTCATGAGCGAAAGCCTCTATCTTGCTATAGCTGCGTACGGCTTTACTATGATGGTTCCATTAAGCGCTATGTTGTCTCCAACCAAAAGGAAAAGAATATTGGTACACTACACCATAGTGATGGCAATAATAGGTTTAATATCTATTGGCAAAACCGCCGCAACAGGTGAATTCTTCAGCGGATATACAGCACTGTACCTGTTAGGTCTGTTCGGGTATCAATGGGTGGCCAATTATTTCCTCATAAAAGAAGACAACATATAATACTGGCGAAATAATATTATTAAATTTGCACCATGTGCGCTACAGACAAAAAACCGTCGCTTACAGGTGCAATCATTAAAATGAAATGCCCCAACTGCCGCATGGGAGATATGTTTGTCAACAAAAGCGTATTCCCGCTTAAGAAAAGCCTGCTGCTGAATGAAAGATGTGAAGTATGCGGGCAGAAGATGGTGTACGAAACAAACAATGGCCCCGGCATTAACTATGCAATTACTGTAGTACTCTTCCTGCTGAACATACTCTGGTACTGGCCTGTATTCGGCCTTAGCTGGTTCGATAACAGCGTGTACTATTACATGGCTTCCAGTATAGTGATCGTCATGTTGCTGCAACCCTGGTCTATGAGGTACTCAAGAGTGCTGTACCTGTACATGTACGTACCGTACCAAAGCAATAGGCACCTGGAAAAAGATGCTACTTAAAAGGCCATAAATGCTGCACCTTTCTTTGGTGTACCCAGAGTATGATCTTCTGGCCCAGCCAGCGTCCTCCCAATGCTGTAATAAGCAGGCCTATGATAAACAACCAGATGATATCGGCTCCTGAAGAGTAAGCCCTTGTCAGTAATACAAAATTCATAATCGGGCGGTTTGTTTATATAAATATAAGAAAAATCATAACGCGACCCTAACATCCCTGCTTACAACTTTGGGGAAGTCGATCTCATTGTGCAGTCCCGTACCTGTTATCATGCTCTTCTCTTTTATAGGCGGGAAAAACTGTGCCATAGAACATACAGGCAGCACATAAATCAGGTGAGAAAATAATTAACGGATAAAAGAGTGCAATATCCCGTCTGCTACAGGCGGTATCTTTTTATTTAAACCTGCGGGTATCTTAATATCTTTATGTGTATGGAATTTGGCAAAGTAACAAATGAGGAACTGGAACAAACGGACTTTACCCTACCGCCCGACCCGGAGGTAAACAAACAGGTATTGCAACCTTTTGAGGGCAAAACAAAGTTCTACATAGGCTGTGCCAAATGGGGGCGGCCCGACTGGGTGGGGAAACTCTACCCTAAAAAGACCAAACCCAAAGACTTCCTGCAGCACTATGCGCAGATATTCAATTGCATTGAGTTCAACGCCGTGTACTACCGTATGCCATTCCCCAGCGATGTGTGGCAGTGGAAAGCCAAAGTACCGGAGAACTTTCTATTCTGCCCTAAGTTTACGGATGTTATCACGCATAAAAAGAGGTTGAAGAACGCAGAATTTGAAACAGGGAAATACTTAGAGGCTATAACGGAATTCAAAGACAACCTGGGGCCGATATTCCTCATGCCGCATCCGCAGATGTCGCCCAAACAGATGGATACACTCTGCGCATTCATCGAAGCCTTTCCTAAAGACCTCAGTATGTTCGTTGAGCTGCGCTCACCGTTGTGGTATAAAGACGGGTATCATAAAGAGCTGTACAACTTCCTGGTGCAGCAGCAACGAGGCACCATCATTACCGATGCTACCGGTCGCAGAGATTGTGTGCATATGCACCTCAGCACAAACGAGTGTTTCATACGCTTTGTAGGTAACAGCCTGCACCCGACAGACTATACAAGAATAGACGAATGGGTACAACGCATCAAACAATGGACGGAACAGGGACTCAAAACCTGCTACTTCTTCATGCACCAGCACGAAGAGCTACACAGCCCCGAGCTGATAAAATACCTGATTGAAGAACTGAACAAACATATTGATACCGGATTGAAACCACCGGTGTTGCTGAATGAAAGTAAGCCTCCTAAAAATGACAACACATTATTTTGATAAAGAACAACATATCTTTAGTGTATGGTAAATACATGGGTAATATTAATAATCACTCTACTGCTATATTTATTAGTAGTATTTACCCTGCGTCTTATTTGGAAGAGACTTATTAAAAGTAAACAACATAGACAAACTGCTACATTCCTCTCCGCATTACTTTCTATCCCTGTTATTTTGTATCTGGCATTTTATTTATTCTTATTCAATGTATCGTATTATCCGGAAAACAAATTTGATCCTAACTATTGGGAACAAGATATAGAAGGACGGTATAAAATGACACACTTTTTAATTGATCATAACGTTTTAATAGGTAGAACTAAAGAAGAAATAAAGGAGATGTTAGGAACAAAAGGGTTACAGGAAAAAGATAACATCTGGCAATACGATATAGGTACAGTACCGGGGTTTGGGAATATTGACCCAAGTTTTTTATATATCGAGTTTGAAAAAGACCGAGTGAAGCATGTCAATCAACACGAATCATAATAGCTACAACGCCAATCCCAACTCGCGTCATGGCGAGGCACGAAGCCATCTCACGCAACATATTTGTTAAAATAGCCCGGTACAGACGAGACCCCACTGGTCAGAGCGTCCCGCTCGGACCCAAGATAAACTAAGCGTCACGCTTGTTTATAATAGCCACGTACAGATGGGATTCCCTCAAATACGCCTGCGTTTATTACAACAATTTTACGTATATTTACATTATACCCTAAAAGGGCAAAGTTCTTTGACATTATGAAAACACTATAAGTAAAACAATGATTTACTTAACAAACGAGTCCACGAGTTCGTTAACACCACTAAAAAAAGACATTGATCAGTTAACAAACGAACCCGAGAGTTCGTTAAGCCCTTTGAAAAATTCATCTATTTACTTAACAAAACTTAACAATTGCTGTCCTCCTCTGGAGGAGGTGGCGAGGAACGAGCCGGAGGAGGAAGACTCGCGAAAGGCAACATTTTACAACAAATTGCAACAAAACACAACAATTCAGGCCGTAAATAATTGATTATCAATAGCAGAAATACAAACATCGTTATTTTACAACAATTCACAACAAAAATCGATTCCGCTGGATAGAGTAAAGCCGATCCCAACTCGCGTCATGGCGAGGCACAAAGCCATCTCACGCAATGTATTTTGTTTAAAATAACACCTGATACATTCTGCGTCTCCCCGAAATACAATCCCGCCACAGGCGGGAGGGGGATAGGGGGAACCACACATTACCCCAAACCACAATACATCCAAAATTCACCTGAAAAGCTCCCTATTTTGGATTATCTTCGCGCAGTATTTTAAAAATATTTGCAGTCATGAATTTGCACGAATATCAAGCTAAAGAGTTGTTGAAACGTTACAATGTACCGGTTCAGGAAGGTATGGCGGTTGCCAATGCTACCGAGGCGGTAAATGCATATAAGCAGATCGCTACCGATACAGGCAGCAAATTTGCGGTGGTAAAGGCACAGATACACGCCGGTGGCCGTGGTAAGGGCACCATAAAAGAGGCTCCTGAGCAACACGGTGTACAGGTGGTAAAAAGCGCTGACGACGTGGAAACAGTTGCTAAGAACATACTGGGCCATACACTGGTAACTATCCAGACCGGCGAAGCAGGTAAGGTGGTGAACAAACTGCTGGTAGCGCAGGATATGTACTACGACGGGCCAAGCGAGCGCCAGGAGTTCTATTTGTCTATCCTGCTGGACCGTGCCAAGCAACAGAACGTGATCATGTACAGCACAGAGGGTGGCATGGATATTGAAGAAGTAGCCCACAACACTCCTGAAAAGATATTTAAAGAGCACGTAGCGCCCAATATGCCATTACAAGCTTTCCAGGCACGCAAAATAGCCTTTAACCTGGGCTTGTCAGGTACGGCTTTCAAAAACATGGTGAAGTTCGTAACCAACCTGTACAATGCATATGTTGGTTTGGATTGCGCTATGCTGGAGATCAACCCGCTGTTCAAATCGGCTGATGATAAGATAATAGCTGTAGACTGTAAAATGAGCCTTGATGAAAGCGCCCTGATACGTCATGCAGACCTGGCTGATATGCGTGATAAAACGGAAGAAGACCCGACTGAAGTAGAAGCTGGCGAATTCAACCTGAACTACGTAAAACTGGATGGTAACGTTGGTTGTATGGTAAATGGTGCCGGCCTTGCTATGGCTACCATGGATATGATCAAACTTGCTGGTGGTGAGCCGGCAAACTTCCTGGACGTAGGTGGTACTGCCAATGCTGAAACTGTTGAAGCCGGTTTCCGCATCATTATGAAAGACCCTAACGTTAAGGCTATCCTTATTAACATCTTCGGTGGTATCGTTCGTTGCGACCGTGTAGCTGCTGGTGTGGTTGAGGCATACAAGAACCTGGGTAATATCAACATCCCGATCATTGTACGCCTGCAGGGTACCAATGCAGAGGCTGCAAAAGAGATCATCGATAACTCCGGCCTTAAAGTACAATCTGCTATCCTGCTCAGCGAAGCTGCTGAACTGGTACAGAAAGCAGTTAACTAATAATCATAACTGATTGATATAAAAACAAAAGGCTGCCAACAGGCAGCCTTTTGTTTTTATCACTTATGCTCTATAGCTTGATCAGTTTCCTGTGTAAGGCTACATCGTTGTTGTTCAGGTACACGGTGTATACGCCAGCCGGCAATTGCGAAATATTGATCTCTGTATCACCTTCAATATCCGTTTTCAATACTACCTTACCTGCGGTGCCGTAAATAGTACACGTTCCCTGTGCCCCGTTCAGCCCTTCAATACGTATCCTGTCTGTTGCGGGGTTGGGAATGATATTGATACTACTTTCGTTTACTATGCCTTGCACAGATAACTTATGCTTTGCCGCCAGGGTATTCCTGCAACCTATTTTATATATCCTTCTCAATATGGTATTGATGTTGTCATAATATTCAAATGCCGTCACCCAGTAATTTTTCCCCGGAGTAAGCCCTGATATGGTAACGGTATTTGCAGTACCATCGTACACAACAAAAGCACCCTTACCAATACTATCACCTTTGCCATATTCGGCATCAGCTGTATATACCATACTATCTATCGGGAATGATGTAAGCATACTATCCTCATGCACTACCAGTATCCTACCATCACCGCTACCTGCTGTCCAGTCTATTTTAGCGTCTCCTATGCCCCTGGTCACACTTGTAATGGTTGTAGCAGTCTGTGGCGGCATCATATCAATAGACGGTGCGCTGAGGCCTGATATGCAATCCCAAGGCAGATCATCAAACTCCGACCAGAAAGCACCACTGGAACTACTACGGTTGTTGAACAAAAATGCCCATACATAACCTGTGCGCGAGCGTGCAATAAATGTTGCAGTGCCGGGCAGCGATCCTGTATGCCACCAGTTGCTGTATACATTTACAGACCACCCCTTTGCATAGGTAGACTTTACAGTTGATGGTGTGGTCATGGTAATGATACTTGATGGCTGCAATATATCAGGCACGGTATTGAAACTATCCACTGCAAGAAACAGGCGCACCAGGTCTATAGCAGTAGCCGTCCAGCCGCCATGTGCATGCATAGCTTCCACATTCAGCCCGCCATACTGCCACGGCACCTGCGAGCTATCATAGCAGGAGTATGTAGTACCGTCAGCATTATATTCTCCCTCGCGTTCATGCTTGCCGGTTACAAAGTTTTTAGCCAGCTTGATATCGCATAAACCCAAAGGCTCGAATATCTCCGTACGCATATACTCTTCATAACTCTTACCTGTTTTACGTTCAATTACCTTGGCCAGTATCAGGTAGCCGATGTTAGAGTAAGCATAATGTGTGCCCGGTGCGTCGTTCAGACCCTTCTTCAGCAAGAATTTTATAAGCGCTGAGTCAGTAACAGGATTACCCTCTCCCAATGTGCTGGTAACATGCAAGGGGAAACCTATCGGGTCGCAGCCGGAAAAGCCGTCACAACTTACAGACCTGTCCCAGCCGGCGGTATGTTCCAGCAACTGCTGTACAGTAATGTCATATATCCTTGAATCAGTAATTACCCCCAGGTAGTAGTTGTCGTCAATGATCCTCCCCGCACCGAACACCGTATCCGTCAGCGATAGTTTATTGTTCTCTATCAGCTTCATCACGCCTATCGATGTAATGGGCTTTGATACACTGGCAATTCTATATAAATGATACGGATGCGCTACTTCTCCACTGTCCTGGTCAGCATAGCCGAAACCACGATTATATATTACCCTGCCTTTGCGAGCTATAGCCACAGCACCACCGTCTATATTCCATTTCTTCATAAAGGCTGCTATCAGGGTATCAGCCTTATAGGTCTGCGAAAAATATAACCCTGTTTGCCCGTAAAGATTACCGGTAGCAATTGCTACCAAGGTTAGCAAGAGTAGCAGACATCTTTTCATATACATCATATTATGCTTTTAAAGATAATATTATTATCCAAGTATGATAATTAAGATGTACTTAACCCGGCAGGAGGGGAACGCTGCCCTGCTATTCTTTTACTTAGGGCCTGTCGCCGGAGCGCCATGAGTTGACAAAGTCGTAGAAGTTTTGCCCGTACTGGTTATTGATAACGATAGATAAGTGCATTTCCGACTCGTCAAGCGCATTTGCTACATCATCCAGCATCAGGTCATGTTTGGAGTAAGCTGCGGTATCAGCAAAATAGGTTTCCAGCTTCCGCTGTATCTTTATCACCTCCTCATTAGACAGCACAATAGTCTTATTCGTATCATTGGTCACTTTAGGTATCAGGTCCAGTTCGTGTACTTCTTTAAAATCGGCATGGCGCATCACAACCGTATAGCCGAAAGAGGTGATCAGGAATGATGTGATAAGCGCCAGCGCGCAGTCTACAAATATCAGGTGTGTTTTAATAGTAGTAAGCAGGATGATAATAACAAGTCCTACTATCGTCCATGCAGTAAAAATGGACGCGAACTTTTTCATCTGTAAAAGTTTGTTATCAAAGGCCGTGTTCGACATTACCTCTCTGAGCAAAGCCCTTGTTTCTATTACCTTCCTGCCGGAGTAGAATATGTAAATGTACACATGTGCTATCAGCAGTGCCACGGTCAGGTACTTTACATCCTTACTCACTATCGGCGACATCTGCCTGATGATCGTGATAGCCAGCAGCATACACGTTGGTACTATAAAATGCACCAGGTCTTTTTCGCTGAAGGTATCAGTTCGTGAAAACTGCCGTTGGGTATACAGCCAGAAGAAAGGCCCTATAAAAAACAACAGCGGGTAAGTAATGTACCCATTCCTCGGGTCTATGATATGTATTTCAGAAACCGACAAGGCATACTCCGCAAAAAATGCAGATACCAGGAATATAAACAACGCCAGCCAATGATTGGAAGCCGGTTTGGCGTCTCTCGCCCACATAATGATCGAGAGAACCAGCCCCTGTAAGGCGGCAAGTATGATGAGTACAGACCAGATATTTAGTGAGAAATCCTGCATTATATTGAACAATCTCACTAAGATACTGTTTTAGTTTTATTGTATCATATGTTACATAATAGATTGATATTTCTTAACCGCACATCAGTGCGTCCTATTTCATAAAGGCTTATATAATAAGTACCTTTGTATCACAGAAAAAACAGAATTATGGCAAAGACAAAAACGACTAAAACAAGTAAAAATCAGATAGGATTAGACGCAGCAAAATCGAAAAAACTCGCCGATGGATTGAACAACCTGTTAGCTAACTACCAGGTATTTTACATGAATATCCGTGGCTTTCACTGGAATATTAAAGGACAGAAATTCTTTGAACTGCACATTAAGTTCGAGGAGTTGTATAACGACGTCATACTGAAGATCGATGAGATAGCGGAGCGTATTGTTACCATTGGTGGCACACCCTATCATTCTTATACTTCCTTCCTAAAAAACTCCACCATCAAAGAACATACAAACGTTACTGATGGTGTAAAAGGTGTGGAGCATATTGTTACAGACTTCCAGGTGTTGCTCGAAATGCAAAGAACATTACTGGCATTGTCTGACGATGCAAATGACGAGGGTACCAACTCAATGATGAGCGACTATATCAGGGCACAGGAAAAACTGGTATGGATGTACAATTCTTTCTTAGGATAAAGTAAAAACAATAGCATACAGCCCGGCTAAGCCGGGCTTTTTTATGTGGTATAATATTGCACCGCGGCTTCTGCACAGCGTTCGCCGTCAATAGCTGCGCTTACAATACCACCTGCATAGCCTGCGCCTTCGGCGCAGGGGTAAAGGCCTTTTACCTGTATATGTTGTAAGGTCTCTTTATCGCGGGGTATACGTACCGGCGAGCTGGTACGCGATTCTGTTCCTACCAGCACAGCATCGTTGGTATAATACCCTTTCATCTTCTTCCCGAAATCTACTACTGCTGCTTTCAATGCACGTTCTACTTCGGCAGGCAATACCTCTTTAAGTGATACGCTGTTCAGCCCCGGTATATATGAGCAATCAGGCAAAGCAGATGACAGCTTACCTTTTACAAAATCACCCATACGCTGTGCGGGTGCTACCAGTTTGCCACCACCTGCTTCATATGCTTTTTGCTCTACCATCTGTTGGTACTGCATACCAGCAAGCGGACCTGTAAAACCATATGTGGCATAATCTTTTTCATCAACAGCTACTACTGTACCCGAGTTGGCAAATGCATTATTCCTTTTCGATGGCGACCAGCCGTTCACCACCACCTCTCTCGGGTTGGTAGCAGCGGGCGCAATGATACCACCGGGACACATACAGAATGAGAACACGCCCCTGCCGTACTCCTGCGCTACTACTGAATAACTGGCCGGTGGCAGGTATTCACCCCTGGCATCGCAATGATACTGTATGCTGTCTATCAATTGTTGCGGGTGTTCTATCCTTACCCCAAGGGCAAATGGTTTAGCCTCAACAAGTATATGCTTATCATGCAGCAAAGTATAAATATCTCTTGCGGAGTGCCCCGTTGCCAGTATGATACTGTTGCATTTAATGTTCGTTCCGTCAGCACATTGCACGCCTTTTACAGTATCACCTTCCAGTAATATGTCTGTAAGTTTTGTATCAAACAATATTTCACCGCCACACTCTATTATCTGCTCACGTATGGCTGTGATGATACCCGGCAGCTTGTTAGTACCTATATGTGGATGTGCCTCCTGTTGAATGACAGGATCTGCACCAAAGTGCACAAACAGTTGCAGTATCCGTTGCACATTTCCACGTTTAGTAGAGCGGGTGTACAATTTACCATCGCTGTAAGTACCTGCTCCACCCTCACCAAAACAATAGTTCGATTCAGGATTTACCTCCCCTTGTTTATTAATGGCTGCAAGGTCGCGCCTGCGGCTGCGCACGTCTTTTCCCCGTTCTAATATAATGGGCTTATACCCGAGTGTTATCAGCCGCAGCGCAGCAAACAAACCGGCAGGGCCTGCACCCACTATTACTACATGTGGTGCATTACTTACATTCTTTAGTTCAGGGTCAAACGGTTCCACTTCCTGTACAGGCTCATCTATAAATACCTGTAGCTGCAATATGATATGTGGCTTCCTGCCGCGTGCGTCTATAGAACGTTTGACTAAAAGATATCCTGTAATTCTTTTCGCAGCTACTCCTGCCTCATGAGCAACAGCTGCTTTTACAGATGATTCATCCGCAGCCTCAGATGGCTTTAATTTCAGAGAGATGGCCTTGATCATGTGCGTCAGGTGTTTATCCTAAAAGCAATTGAGGATGCTATTGCATCCTCAAAATTTCATTAGCGGTTATTGTAATTTTCCAAAACCTTATCCAGGTGCTCTACAAATTTTGAAGCATCCGAATCGTACGAATAACCTTTTTCTGCTAGCAGGTTTTCATCAGCATCAATAAAGTAGTAAAATGGCTGTGCATTCGACCCGTATTTTGATGCCTGCAGATCAGAATTGCGTTGACCTAATGTTACAACATCCTTTTTCAGAAAGTCTGAATAGTATTGTTCATCCTTGGGTATTTTCACATTCTGTGCATCGCAGAATAATGAAGCAACAATGAAATCATTTTTCATCCGCTTCATCACTTCGGGGTCAGACCATACCTGCCCTTCCATCTTACGGCAGTTGATACAGTTGATTCCGGTAAAGTCGAGCATGATCGGCTTATTCTGCTCCTTTGATGCAGCTATCGCCTCATCATAATCATAATATGTAACCAGGCCGAATTTTACTGCTACCTCAGGTTCATATATCTTCATTTCAGACACATACTGTTCAGGGCCTTCACCATTTTCGCCTCCTGCATGAGCTGCGCCTCCGCCACCTGCACCTAAAACAAAATCCTGAGTACCCATTGGCGGCACGAATGCGCTCAGGCCTTTGAGCGGCGCGCCCCACATACCCGGCACCATATAAACAGCAAATGAAAAACAGGTTATGGCGAGGAATAGTTTGAATATAGAAACATACTCCTGACCGAACATATTTTTTGGGTTCTCATCATCATGAGACATTTTGAGTTTACCTAACAGGTACATACCCAGCAATACTGAGAGTACTATCCACAAGGCTATGAATACTTCCCTGTCAAGTAGCCTCCAACCCATTTGCAGGTCTGCGTTCGATAAGAACTTCAGTGCCAGCATCAACTCAATAAAACCCAATGTTACTTTCACCTGGTTCAACCATCCGCCGGATTTGGCGATATTGTTCAGCAAACCCGGGAATACTGCGAACAAGGCAAATGGCATTGCAAGTCCGATAGAGAAACCAAGCATACCTAATATCGGCCCCTGGAAACCACCCTTCGCAGCACCTACTATCAGTGGCCCGATAATGGGACCTGTACATGAAAACGACACGATCACAAGTGTCAGTGCCATGAAGAAAATACCGCGAAAGTTTTTAGTGTTCGCTTTGGCGTCCGTTTTGCTCGTCCATGAAGAGGGTAATGTTATTTCAAATGCTCCGAGGAATGAAATACCAAACACTACAAATATGACAAAGAAAATCAGGTTAGGTATCCAGTGGGTAGATATCACGTTAAGTGTATCTGCGCCGAATATGGCGGATATTGCAACACCCAGAACTGTAAATATGACTATTATGGACAGGGAATACATAAACGCATTCCTGATACCTTCAGCACGTGTAGGACTTCTTTTCGTAAAAAAGCTGACGGTAATAGGTATCATAGAGTACACACAAGGTGTAAGCACCGCTAAGATACCACCACCAAGCGCCAGCAGGAATATCATCAGCAACGATTTATCCTGGCCACCAGCGTCACCCGACGCTACATCTATGGTTGCTTCATCATTTTTTTTTTCGCCGGCGGCGCCGCCTTTGCCCACTTTTATTGAGAAGTCAAGTGTTTTAGGAGGCAGGCAGGTCTCATCGTTACATGTCATGTACATATACTCACCTGTCAGGTCAATATCTTCCTTAGCGAGCTCAACAGTCTGTATATAATCTACTTTTTTGTAGTAGTGTACCGTGCCTATATCTTCAATTGTCTCGTGTATTATTTCACCCTCTTCCCTTGGTTCACCTACCAGTTTCACATCCGGGCTTTCCTTGAAAGTAAAACTCGGTGGCAGGAAAGAACCATCACCTCCCGGGTCCAGCGAGTAAATATGCCAGTCATTCTTCACATTCACGTGAAATATGATATCATACTTATTTCCTTCAACTTTACGGGCTTCAAAACTCCACTCGGTAGGGTCTTCCAGTATCTGGGCGTTAATGCCTGACACAAAAAAGAGGTTCAGTAATACTATCGAAACTACTTTGAAGATCTTTGTCATTGTTCTTACGGTTATTCTATCACTAAGAAACTAAGTTTGTCATTATGGTTTGGTTCATTCAGTGCTTTTATGATAATATTAGCGTCGGCTAAACAGATTGTTAAAACTGCTAGTTAACATTCGCCAATGCGCTCAGTATCAATCGGCCGTCAATATTATTCAGGTCGCTGCTGCAGGCACGCTCAGGGTGCGGCATCATACCAAACACGTTTCGGCCTTCGTTACAGATACCGGCTATATTATTGATAGCACCGTTAGGATTGACGTCATCCGTTACATTTCCTTGCACATCACAATACCTGAACAGCACCTGGCCGTTATTTTCCAGCTTCTCTATAGTTGCTTCATCAGCATAATACCTGCCCTCGCCATGCGCTACCGGTATCTGCAACGTATGGTCACCCACATTTTTACCTATAGCATTGCTTTCAGAGCCCGATTTGATATACACATTCTTACAGGTAAACTTCTGGTGGTCGTTCAGCAACAACGCTCCCGGCAGCAGGCCCGACTCACATAGTATCTGGAAACCGTTACATACACCCAATACCTTACCACCGCGATTAGCGAAATCTATCACGGCTTCCATCAGCGGGCTGAAACGTGCTATCGCTCCGCAACGCAGGTAGTCACCATAAGAAAAACCACCCGGCAATACGATACAGTCATCGGTAGTAAAAGCAGAAAGGTCTTTATCCTTATGCCAAAGAGTTACTACTTCCTGCTTCAGGTCATCCTGCAAAGCGTTTATCATGTCCCTGTCGCAATTAGATCCCGGGAAAACTACTACTCCAAATTTCATCTGTAAGAGAAATATTTAATTTGATCAGCCGCCTGTCATCTTGCAAAAAACAACCAGCAGCAACATAAAATAAAATGCAAAATTACTAAATGCTTTGTTCTTTTCGGCATAATAAGCGTTGGCTGTTATCAACGTTATTGATGGTATTATCACCAGCCAGGCCATTTTTATGCTGAAATCCGTTATCAATGCCACCAGTATCGAGAAAAACATGGACATAGCAATGGCCGTCCAGCCCCTCCTCACGAATATACTCACACGCCCCATCTGGCTCTGCAGGATAAAGGTACCTGCCGCAAACAGGATGATGACGCCTGCTACCATGCCTACAGTATTCAGCGGATTATTTATAGCATTAGGCAGATTCACCCCAACGTTCACCCATCCGGGCAGCCAGTGCAGCACGTCAAACAGGAATAACATACCCGCTGCGAAATACACCGGTGTCAGGAAGCCCAATATACCTACCATCCACTCTCCGGGGTTGATATTGCGCAATAAGGAGAGCGCCACCAGCAGTAACAGTATATAAACTACCGCGGGGAACGACAAAAGTGCCGCTAAACCCAATGCAAAACCGGTATTATATATGAGCTTACGCGGCTTTTGCGACTGTGCAAACTGTAGCATAGCGTCAATGGTCATAATAAGTATCCAGTTAATGAGCAATGCCTGGCTGAACTGCCCGAATGGAGTGTATATAGAGGTAAGTGATATATATACGAACGCAGTTACATACGATGGCTTGGCAAACAACTTGTGTTTGTTCACCACCGCATTCAGGTATATGCCCTGCAGGGCTAACATGATAACCGTAAGCAGCGCAAAACCAAAAGCATTGTGAAACAGTACTACATCAAGAAAACCGGTGATGATATGAAACAGGAAGTCCCCCTCCGCCACAAAAGGCATTTGCGGGTAGAATAATACATGCCAGTTGATTGCCAAAGCATATATAAAGAGTATTAATACTGTAAGTGGGTTATTATTCCTGACTATTTGTAACACTCAGCCGATTTTATGCTAAAATACAACTTTAGCAAAGCAGATTTGATTTCTCTTTAAACAAGGTACTACAAACTCCCTGGCAGACACCTGTTTTCCTGATTTCGGCAGCCAGTCCGGGTCTTCTCTTTTAAACGTCGTCAGCAGGTCCATGGTTACATTCCCGTTAGCGTCCAGCGTAGCCAGTTGCACCTTCGAGGTGTTCATATTAAAGTCGTTGAACAGGAAGCCCAGCGACCCGCCTGTATTGATCAGCGCGTACGATGAGAACAACCCGCCGTCTTCCTGCGAATACTGCTCCTTCCTGATAAACTTAGCCCATTCCGGTTCTCCGTTGCCATTGAAAGACATAGCCAGTATATCGCCATAGTTATACTCTCTTACCGATGCCGACATAGAGGGGTAATACCATGAGTAATATCCAAAGCCCTGGTTATAACTGTTGCGTGTAGACACATAAAAATCTTCGGTCAGCATCACGAAACCACCATCGTTGCGCACTATCAGCTGCCTTACCTGGAATTCGTTAAAAGCACGCTTTTTGCTCCGTTCGCCCGTTGCCGTCCGCATTTTATCTGTAAACCTGATAGACTTGAAATCCTTGAACGTATTATCAGCTATATCGTAATAGGTGTACAACACACCTTCAAAATTGCCGTTTTTCCGGTCTGAGAAGAAACCACCCACATAAATTTTATCATTGGTTTTGGCCAGCTCCATGTAAGTGCCCGATGCGAACAGCTCGCCCAGCGGCACTTCTGCCTCTTTAAAGATTTTACTACCGGTGGTCAGTGTCAGCAGCCATATCCTGTCTGCATAGTCACGACTGCCATACGGGGTATATGCAGGCAAAAAGAAATGCCCTTTGTCATCCACTATACCGCTGCCAAAAGCCAGGTCATTATCAGCTGTAAAATCAGCCTGCGTCACCGATTGTTTCTGCAATGCGGTATCCAGCCATATTACCTTCGCTTTCAACTCTGCACCACGGGTACCCGCACCATACACCACTATTTGTTGTTTATCAGACGACACGGCGTAATTGTACAGCCCGCTGCGCCCGCCCAGGAAACTGGCCTTTACTTCATCTATCAGTACCGGCCTTTTCAGCAGCCTGCCTGTCTCGTCCAGTACAGCTGCGTATTGCTTCACATTGCCACTTTCCGTCACCTGGTAAAACGCCAGTATCTTGCCCGGGTAAGTGATGAATTTGGTGCCGAACGCCCGCCTGGGTATAAAATCAAGTATTACCGTAGCCAACCTTTGCATATTGCCGTCATATGCATCCAGGTAATAGCCCTCTGCCGAGCCCCTGTACACATATATCCTGCCGTCTACCTTGCCTACTACTGAAAACTCACCCGTGCGGAAATCGAACTTATCGTACTTGGAATAAAGAATATTTTCCTGGGCTATTAGAGGAACATACCCAAGAACAAAAAGCAAAACCAGGCTTGTAATACGATAAAGTTTCATGAGTCAAATTTAACGGTAACCGCCCGTTTCCCTGCGGTCAGTCCAAAAACCTTTCATTAAGTTCAGGAGTCGGCATCATGCAAACATCCTGCCTGCCAAACCATTTATAACGGTTTTTCGCTACAAAATTGTACACACCGTTCCTGATAAAACGCGGTACGATATAACCAACGGTCAGTAACAGCCAACGGCCTTTCAGCAATGCTGCCGTCTTCAATGCCGCGTCCGACCTTATATAATATTTATCCTTATAAACTAATACAAGACTATCCGGAACAGAGCCTGTGTCCTGCTTTATATATTGCAGCACCTTCTCCCCTGTTCCGGATTGTAATGACGAGAACCTGAAAAGATGTTTCCGGTCATGTTTTATGATCGTCTGTACAAAGCCATTACAAAGGTTGCACACACCATCAAATAACAATACCGGCCTGTCGCTGTCGGGCAGCAGGCCATCAGTTCCGGGCCCCGTTGTCTGCATAAGTTTAGTTAGCGGCTTTTCTCGCAGCTATTATTGAGTCTGCCATTGGTTTCACTTCAATAGCCATCCTCCTGTCCAGGTCTTCTGTAGCCTGTGCGTTCAACTCTTCCAGTTTGGTACCAACAATTGAGTCTGCCTTAGCCTGGATAGCGTTCTCATCCATTGCAGGCGCTGCGTTGTTACCACAAGAAGCAAATAATAAACTGGCAATTACCGCCGGAAATAATAAATTTTTCATATTTGTCGTTGATTTGAATAACAAAGTAACACAATATACCTCGAAATGTTCCTGTGCCAATACCTAATTCTTACAGATTTTAACTGATTATTGTGGAAATTTGGCAACATAAATGCCTTATATTTAAGTATAAAACAATTGCAGCACAGTTGTTATGCACCTACGGTCGATCACATACAGCATACTCATAGCCACGGCACTGCTTTTTTTGCGATGCGGGGCGGCGTACGCTCAGCCCTCGGGCAACGACACTTTGCTGCTGGGCGGTATCATAATAGATGGCGAAACCTACCCCATGGTCTACATGGAGGGATTCACCATTACAGAAAAAATGTCCCGCAAGTGGGCGCGCAAAAGGGCTAAATACGACAGGCTGAGGCATAACGTATATAAAGTGTACCCCTACGCTATTATAGCCGCCGATGTACTTAAAGATGTAGACTCTACGCTTATAGCCATTGGCGATGACAACAGGAAAGAACGCAGGAAATACCTCAAATCAGTTGAGCAGGAACTGAAAAGCCGTTTCAATGGCGAAATATCAGACATGACCGTATCGCAGGGGCATGTACTGGTAAAGCTCATAGACAGGCAAACAGGCAAAAGCTGTTTCAACATTGTAAAAGAACTGAAAGGTGGCGTTCCCGCTGTAGTGTTCCAGTCAGTAGCGCTCATTTTCAGCCACAACCTGAAGCGCGAATACGACGCCCTTGGCGAAGACCGTGATATAGAAGCCATCGTCCGCGAACTGGAAGCCAACAACAACTACGAATACCAGTACCGCCTGCAACAGTCAAGGCTCAAAACATCCCGCAAAAAAGGAACGTAAAAACCAAACCACAGGTGTTTACGAGGAAGCATGACGAAGCAATCTGACTTACAAAATCTACCCCACAACAGGTGTTTGCGAGTAGGCACGACGAAGCAATCTATAATGCTTAAACAGCTTTACCAGTTCATGACTTCATTCCAGAGGTCATTCCATTCAGGATTAATGCTATTTATCAATGCTTCTTTCTTCGCACGACTCCCTCCCTTCATTATCCGTTCCATATCATTAGCCAGTTGAATAGAGTCTAATTGCTGAAAATAGACCAGCCTTGTACAGTTATATCTTGCAGTAAACGAATTAGGGTAAACTTTATTTTTATGTTCCCAGACCCTTACTTTTAAATCAGAAGTAGCTCCTACATACAACACCCTTTTGTTCTGTGATGACATGATGTATACTGCACCTGATTTTCTCATATAAATAATCTTGAGCTACTAATTTATGCTTTTTACACTATCCCGGCTTTACAGATTGCTTCGTTGCTCATACTTCGCGCCTCGCAAAAACCATAATAAGAAAGCAGGTGTTTGCGAGGAGGTACGACAAAGCAATTGCGAAGCACTCATTGAGGCCGCTGAAAAATAATTGTTTAGGAAATAATCTGATAACCAACCTTTGGAATTTGCTTTGTTACTCCTTAACCACCCGCTCAGTGTATATACCATTCACCTTAATGATATACACCCCTGCGGCCAGTTGACTCATGTTGATGTTCATGTTTTTGCCCGTACCGGTTTGTGTGAGCATGTGCTGCCCAAACAGGTTGCTGACCTCTACCCGTTCAACCTTTTCCGTAGCTGTTATGTTGAGCATACCGGTTGTGGGATTAGGATAAATTCGTATATCCTTGTCATTATCCACATCGCCCACGGCAGACCGTATATTCAACTTGATACAATTACTCAAAGCCGTATCAGGATCAGGACATGCATAGCTGCTTGTTACTACTACGCATATCTCGTCTTGGTCGCTTAAAAAGTTGGCATTGGCGCCCCATACCGCGCCGGTGGCGCCGCCTACATCTGTACCGTTGCGTTTCCACTGGTATTTGGGCGTTGCTCCCGCATCGGTAGCCACAGCTGTAAAGTTGATCGGCTCATTGGGGTACAGCGACGGCCCCGCATCCGCTGTCATGCTCACTTTTGGTGCTTTGGTATCCTGCACCGTCATCAGTATTGGATTACTGGTATCCAGGAAAGGAGTAGCGCAGGTACCTACACTCGCCATCAGGCAGGTAACCACATCACCGTTGTTCAGAGATGATGTACTGTATGATACACCTGTCGCTCCTGTGGTAGCACCGTTCACGCGCCAGTCGTAGCCAACATTGCCGCCATTGGTAGGTATGGCAGTAAAAATAGCCTGTTGCCCTTTACATATAATAGTACCCGGGGTAGGATATATATTCACTTCTGGGTCTGTGTTGATCACCACTACCACGCTATCCGTATCAGAGATACAACCGCTTATGGTGGCAAATACATAGTATGCGCCCGCATGGTTCATCTGTACATAAGTCCTGGTGGCATTCTGTGTATTGGAAGAATATCCCGCAGGGCCAAACCATGTATAGCTGGCTCCGTTAATGGTACTGGCCGTCAGTTGCAGGTCCTGGTGGGCGCATAGCGGGCTGTTGCTGGCTCCTGCTGTTGGTTTGGCAGGTTTAGGTAGTACCAGTACCGTTGTGGTATCGCGATTGCTGCAACCGTTGATGGTTACCGTACTGATATAATCCCCCGCATGTGTACTCCCCGCACTACCCGTTACCGTAGGGTTTTGCGTAGCCGAACTGAAAGAAGGCCCGGTCCAGCTATAACTCACACCATTGGTAGTAGTAGTGCTCGTCAGTTTTAAACTGTCCAGCTCACATACAGGACTATTGCTCGCCGCAGTTGGCTTATCCGGTGTTTGCAGCATCACCACGATAGTGGTATCGCTCAGGCTGCAGCCCGTGCTGTTGAGCGTAGCCGTAAGTATATAGCTGCCCGCATGGCTCATAGCGGCATTACCTATGGCGGTATCTTCTGCACCCGAGCCAAAGCTATTCGGCCCTGTCCATACCCATGTAATACCCGAACTACTGCTGTTACCATTGAGTTGCAAAGATTGCCCTGTACACACAGGACTGTTACTGCTGTTACTAAAAGCCTGTGGTGCCGCCTTTACGCGTATATCCACCTGGTTGTCTAATGAGGTATCAGAGGGATTACTGCTCACAATTCTTACCCTGTACCCATTGCCCGCAGCCGTATTGGCGGGTATGGCACACCAAATGGTATCGCCCGTAGTATCTGCATGGCTACCAATATTTACAGGGTTGGCAAAGCTGCCGCTGGCATTACTCAGCTGTGCGGTAAATGTATTGCTGTTCTGAAAACGGAAATTGGTAGTGTACACTAAAGGGAATGTTGCACCTGCACAAATTACAGTATCTGTAAACGGCTGTTTGATGAATGCAGTCGTGTCTTCTTCAAAATAGGAACTAAAGTGTGCTCCAGAAGCAGCTTTGTTATGATGTATAGTAACTGAATTAATACCTGGATAGTATATGTCTACCTGAGTACAGTTGGGGAGGGATGTACCATTGGGAAAATATATTTTACCATTCACTAAAGTAGCATAGTACTGGCAATTGCAGGTGCCTGCATAAGCGGAAAGATTATTCGTTGAGAGTGTGTACGCAGTATTATTTATTTTAAAACTTATTTCTTCACCGTGCTCGGTAACGTTGAAAATAAATCGTACATGTTTGGTTGGTAGTGAATATTGATATGTATATTCAGAATCACTGTTAGATCCTATTGCATTATGCCCAATACCTCCACAGGCTACTGTTGGAAAGACGATACTACTCCCTGAATGAGATACTGAAACTATGGTGTTGCTGATCAAGGCACTTCCTGTTTTTTGTGGTACAAGAAACATATTCTGCGCAGAAGCGGTTTCTGATAGTCCTACATATACTAAAGTAAACATGGCTAAGGTCAACAACCTACACAAAGTGTGTTTATTTACTCGAAGAATTGACTCTGCTGGCATACTCAAAAACATAGTGATATTTACTTTATATATACAAATATAAGCCAATCATATTTTGCAAAAAAGGGTGATTTCACCCTTTTTTATATATGTAATTTACATTACATTTACTTTACCAAACAATCATTATGAATACAATTTGTCTATATAATTTTCTACAATACAGGCAATATCTGCATCCTCCTTAATGATACATCATTACTACTATTATCTAATATTTATTTTATAACAAATTCACCAAAAACACAATACATGAAACAAATTATCATTGCAATTACCTGCACAATCCTTGCAGTTACATTCATTAATCCTGACATTATTCAAGCACAAAATGTGCAAAGTTCTATTCAAACCTCCAATACACTCAACCTGAATGGTACTTGTTCTGCAACCAATACACTTAACTCATTAAATGTCGATATGTTCGAATTTGCATCTACATCAAGTAGCACTACTCCCGCTTGTGGCTGGGGCAATGGCCTTGATCAGTATTTCTGGGTAGGTGGTTTCAGCGGTGGCACTTGCTCAAGTACTACATACTCTGGCATTTCCGTAGGTTCCAATGTAATAGGTGGACAAATCCACCAGGCTATACCATGGAGTCAAGGTTCTATTTCAACTCAAACAGCACATGATGTTGATGTGGCTATTGGAATGTTCTATGACAATTCACCACATGGAACAGGAGGATACAGGTATTTCGTACTTGCTGTTTATGAGAGTGGTGGTGAAATATACCTGGATCATTACAATATTGATATTGATTGGACAGGACCTAGTTTTACTGTTGATGTAGACAAAACTGTGTTGATAGTTTGCCCGCAAAATCAGCCTTGTTACACATCTACGGTTTATAATACAAACAATTCAAGTCAGATAAGCTCTAGTAGCGGTACTGCAAGTTACCCACACATAGATTTAATATACGACGATACATATCCTACAGCAGGAGGGCATCATGAAGCCATAGCGTATGTTATTTCATGGCAGCAGGGTACTGTTGGTAATGAAGAGGTATGGGGCGCTGAAGGTCCTATAAGCGTAAGCACTGTTAATAATCCTCCTCCGATTACTATGGCATTTAAAATAGACGATGGTAAGTTCCCGGACATTACAGGCGTGAATGCTGCAAATAACGCCGGCGGAGGTACACCTGACCCGACTAAAGCTTATGTTACCTATCTGACAAGGTCGGGCGATGAAGTACACCTAGCAGAATGGGACTACAATACAAGTACTCCCCCAAGTACTCCCCCAACAATGAGTTTACATGGTTCAATAGGCGCTACGGTAGGTACTGATGAATATCAGTATCCACGTATTGCCGGACCACAGTTTTATGATTTCACATCGCCTGTCCCGGACGACCCTGCTTGTGTAGTAGTAGTAACTGAAAGCAACAGTTCTAGCAATTATAAGGTAAATACCTATAACTACTATACGTCAGGTTCACCCTCGCCAATTTGTTCTTTGGTTGATGCGTCAGACCAGGCAACGGGAGATGGCTTTAATAGTAATGGTAAGCAGGCAATGAAACCGGTAGTTACAGGTATTGGTGCGTTAGTATCGTCACTTTATGCCGGAAGTGGCAATGCGAATACTGAATACCCTACTGTGTTTTATACTGACTATACACATGACAATAAGAATGGAACCTACGCCGCAAGTGGTGATTTTATAGCATTTGGTACAGACGTAAGGCAAACCGCAAGTCCGGTTCCAATTAAATCAGGCTCCGACTATTGGGAAGCGAACCAAAATAGTATCGACCTGAATATTACTTCTCCATTTGACATGAGTACCAATCAACCTTATATGGCTGTAGCTACAACTAACAATTCAGGTCACGATTTAATGTTTGCGTATTTTGATACAGACAGAATGTGGAGGAAGTATACAGGTGGTACACTCTATAATTTCAAACCCGGCAAAACAACCGGAGTACAGGAAACCACTGCAAGTGGTGTGGCGGTATATCCTAACCCTGTGAGCAACCAGCTTAATATTGTACAGGCTAATGGCGCTAATTATATCCTGATGGACATGACCGGCAGAAGCCTTATAGCAGGCAGTATTACAGGCAACAGAGCAAGTGTTGATGTAACAAGCCTAGCTTCAGGCATCTATATGTTGCAACTCACCAAAGACGGACACACGGAAAAAGTTAAGTTTGTAAAACAGTAATACTAACAGTCTTATCAGCATTAAAAAACCGCCCCGTAAGGCGGTTTTTTTTATGCTATTCCGGGGTTCTCTCTTCCTGCATAGGGTCTCCCCCCACACAACAGGTGTTTGCGAGGAGGCACGACGAAGCAATTGCGAAGCACTCATTGAGGCCGCTGAAAAATAATTGTTTAGGAAATAATCTGATAAATGGCAACACAGCCAAATACTTATTGTCATGCTGAACACTGTGAAGCATCTGCCAAATGAATAGCGACGTTGCCCGATACTTGTGCTCAGCAGATACTTCACTTTACTGCATGCCGTTCAGTATGACAGGTTTGATAATCCTGGAATTTGTTATTTGAAACCTGGTGTTTACTTTGTTACACCTTTTGTCATGCTGAACGCAGTGAACGGATCTGCCCGGCTACACAACTAAAGCATATATAAATTCCATGCACGCCTGTAACAGTTCACCCGTTTCAGAAAATTATTTTACATAATGATTAAAAATACGTATATTTGATATTAATAGATTAAACCTGGCAGCGGTCTTTAAATAAACAAAAAACCAATACATAACGAGCCTACAACCTCTAAAACAACCACTATGACATCGTCAAAACACACAAAACTCCAATACGCTGATAATCAGCCACTTAATATTCCTGCAGCAAAAACACAGGCACCCCTCCCCCTGAAAAGCGATACAAAACGATACAAAATGATACCGTTTGACACCAAATACTAACTAACGTCCCCCGGCCACTGATGAACCATTATACATTTATAAATACACCAACTATGAAACATTATCGAATTATCGCATTGACGTATTGGCACATTACCGCATTAAGTTTTAATCAATTAAATTAATTTTGCCTCATGCAAAAACTGGATATACTCGCCATAGGCGTACACCCCGACGATATTGAGCTGGGCTGCGCCGGTACCCTCATCAAACATGTGGATATGGGCCAGCAGGTAGGCATTGTTGACCTGACACAGGGCGAACTGGGCACCCGCGGCACCCCCCAACTGCGCCTGCAGGAAGCGCAGGACGCCGCTAAGGTGATGGGCATATCCGTACGCGAGAACCTGGGCATGGCCGACGGTTTCTTTCAGAATGATAAAGAACACCAGCTGAAACTGGTGGAATATATACGCAAGTACCGCCCCAACATAGTGATAGCCAATGCGCTGGAAGACCGCCACCCCGACCACGGCCGGGCGGGCAAGCTCATAGCCGACGCCTGTTTCCTGGCGGGGCTGGTAAAAGTGGCCACCACCCACAACGGGCAGCCACAGGAGGCATGGCGCCCCAAAAGGGTATATCATTTTATGCAGGACCGTTTCCTGGAGCCTGACTTCATTGTAGACGTGAGCAGCACCCATGCCAGGAAAATGGAAGCCGTAAAAGCCTACAAAAGCCAGTTCCACGATCCCGCATCCAACGAACCGATAACTTATATAGCCACCGGCGGGTTTATGGATAAGATAGAATACCGTGCCGCCCTGCTGGGCAAGCGCATAGGTGCTGCCTACGGCGAGGGCTTCACCTGCGAGAACACATTGGGTATCAGCCACCTGGGCAGCCTTTTGCTGCCCGAACTGGCCTGACAGAATATTTCTTGAAAATTATTTTGTCATTACGTAAAAAAAAATGACCTTTGCAGTCCCAAAAAATCTAAAGTATGGCACGTGTTTGTCAGGTGACAGGAAAAAAACCAATAACTGGACATAAAGTATCTTTCTCTAACAAGAAGGCGAAGCGTCGTTTTCTGCCAAATCTGCAGAAGAAGCGTTTCTTCCTGGCAGAAGAAGATCGTTGGATCACGTTGAAATTATCAACTGATGCTATCCGCACGATCAATAAGAATGGCTTATTGTCTGTAGTAAAAGAATTGCGCGCTAACGGCGAGAAAATTTAATAAAAAGAATAAACTCCATATACAATGGCGAAGAAAGGCAACCGCGTTCAGGTTATTTTGGAATGTACAGAGCATAAGGATACTGGTTTGGCCGGTACCAGCCGTTACATTACCAACAAAAACAAGAAAAATACTCCTGAGCGTATTGAATTGAAAAAGTACAATCCGATCCTGAAAAAGGTGACTGTACATAAAGAAATTAAATAATTTTATAAAATACTCTAAGTCATGGCAAAAGCTGCAAAAACGGCGATAAAATCAGACACTAAAGGTGGTGCGGAATCAAAAAACTACACTAAAGTAGTGAAAACTGTACGCAGCCCTAAAACAGGTGCATATACCTTTAAAGAAGCTATGGTGCACAAGGATAAAGTGAAGGACTATTTGGCAAAATAAGTCGGCCTCTGTAAACTACAGGACTTATAAACAGATTTGAATAACATCAGCCACCTCTCAAGGGTGGCTGAATTATTTTCGGTATATTCTGTATAAATATTCACATATGAAAGCCCTCATATATACTGCAATACTCATTGGCCTGGCGCAATGCGCTAATGCCCAATCCTCTAAAATAGACCTGTCTAAGGCCCCCGGGGCACCATCTGCGCCACTACAAAAGAAGAGCAATGCCACCCTGCTTCAGGAAACCACCAATACCAATACCAATACCAATACCAATACCGAAACTACCTCAGAAACAGACCTTGCGGAGCAATACAGCAGCGATGGTACCATAAACAACGGTACATACAGGAAAGCCGCGCCCGCAGGCAACAGTATGAACGCTCAACCCGAAATGATGAATGCGACCCAGCATAAGGGCAATATCGGCAACCTGCAAACCACGTCAGAAACGTATTATGACAATTCGGGTAAGATAAGAAGCACAGGCACTACCATTAAGCTGGGTAAGTAATACAGTTATATTTTCACAATCCGCCCAACCGCTACCGGGGCTCCCTCTGTATTTATTATGTTGTAGAAGTACATGCCCGCCGGCAGGTCTGACAAGGGAATGGTTATCCTGTTTCGTTGTTCATTATACATCTTTGGCCTGCTCGTCACGGCTGCTCTTCCGGTTGCATCCATTACCCTCACAAATAACTCCTCATTGTGTAGTAACGATAATTCTATATGTACAAAGTCATTTGCGGGGTTAGGATATGCCTTCACGGCAGTGCTCCTTGTTCTATCAGCAATACCGGCTTTTGCGTCGGATAGCTTATACAGTTCATTACCATAGTCGCCATATGCTGAAAAATACAGATCGTTATTATACACCACCATACCTGCCGGAGCCGTTGGCACAGCAGCATTTGTATTAATATCCGCTACCATCACCGGGGGATCGTTACCATCTATCATCCACAATTCACGTCCATGCGTGCCGTCGTTTGCAGTGAAGAATATTTTATTGGCATAGTATATAAAGCCTGCCGGCACACTGTTCCCATTCGGGTCTATCATAGCAACGAAAGAGGCCGTATTGGTTGTCGCATCATACTTGCTCAGTTGAAAGCCATTAGTACCGTCATCACCCGCAAAATATATACTATTACCTATGGCACCCAATGTGGAGAGCCCGTCAACAGCTATGGAAGTACCATCGGTTTTGCCGGGGTAATAATCCGTAAGGCGCTGTATGGCATTGCCATCATATACATGCAATTCCCTGCCATAGTCCGGTGTTCTCGCCACAAAATAAAGCTTACCCCCAAGTTCTGTCAGGCATTGAGGGTCGCTGCCTTCGGTACCCGGATATATATCACTCACCGGTTTCGTAACTCCTGATGACGGATCATATTCGTACAACTCTCTGCCCGTAGCTGAAACAAATGCTGTAAAGTATAACTTACCATTGGCAGTGGTCAGGTACCTGGGGACACCACCCTGTGCTACAGTATTGATAAAACTTACCTGCGAAGTTTGCACTGAGGCGGGGTCATGCTCCCACAACTCCAAACCGTTGGTACCATTGTCTGCATTAAAATATAGTTTGCCGTTCAACGCAACCAGTTCGGTTATTTTTGAACCATCCAAACCACCACGAATATCACTGACCAGTACCGGAGCGTTAATGCCATCGAAACTGAACAACTCTAAACCGCTCGTACCATTATCTGCCGGAAAATACATTTTGCCATTCAGCACCGCCGATCTCAGGTTATTAACGAAACCTGTACAATCCTTACTGCCATTGAATATGTCATGCTCCATTGCAGCTTTAGTACCGTTATCACTCCATAGCTCCACTCCGTGTACACCATCGGTTGCAAAGAAGTACAGCTTGTTGTTAAACGGGGTAAGCCGGGAAGGGTTGCTTGAAAAAACTCCGGGCATTATGTCCTGTACTAATACAGGTTGTGCGGCTGTAGCTATGGATAATAAAACTGCGGGGCATAGTAGTGATAACTTCATAAAAGGGTATTTGTCAGATTACATGATAAAAATAGGCTATTCTGTTATATAACGAATGGAAATGCAAACAAGTATATACCTCACATGCCACTGTAAACTCTTTTTAACAGTACGCATATCACACTTTTATTAGATTTACATTCTTAACGATCTATATGAAGTGGATAGCACACCCGCTTGTATTAACAGGTAGCAAGGTTGAACTGAAACCTTTGACTGAAGAACACTTCAGCACCCTTACCCGCATTGCAAAAAACGACAGGATATGGGAGTATTACGGTCGTAACGGTGCAGATACTGTTATGATGCAAAACTTCCTGGAAGATGCGCTACAACAAAAGGAGCAGGAACGGCACTACCCTTTCGTTATCATCAAAAAAGGCACAAATGAGGTCATCGGCACGACACGTATAGCTTATATAGATTATCCCAACAAAACATTGGAAATAGGCTGGACATGGTATGTACCGGAGGTTTGGGGAAAAGGTTATAACGAAGAATGCAAACTGATGTTGCTGACTTATTGCTTTGAAGAACTTGGCGCCATACGCACACAGCTAAAAACAAGGGATACTAATATGAGGTCGCGCAATGCGATAATGCGGATAGGCGCAACATTTGAAGGCATACTCCGCAACCATATGATCAACGATGACGGCTCAACCAGGAACACTGCTATGTTCAGTATAACCCGAGAGGAGTGGCCGGACAGGAAAGAAAAGCTAATAAAAATGATGGAAGATAAATATGCCTTGCTTTAGCTCAGCATCTTTTTCAACCGCTCTACAACCATTCCAACAGGCAACCCAACAACATTGTAATAATCCCCGTTTATTTTTTCTATACCTACCATGCCTATCCACTCTTGTATGGCGTAAGCTCCTGCCTTATCGTATGGTTTGTACTGAGTCACATAATGCCTTATCTGTTCATCAGTCAGTGCTCTGAAGTACACCTCCGTAGTTGCCGAAAACGTCTGTATATCTGCTCCTTTTTGCATACATACACCGCTGATAACCTTATGCACTTTGCCTGATAGTTTTTTAAGAATAGAAACGGCGTCTTCCTCATCTGCGGGTTTATTCATGATCTCCTCGCCCAGCAGCACTATCGTGTCAGACGCTATAATGATAGCACCCTCGTTCTTTGCGGCAATTACTGCAGCCTTTTGCTTTGCCAGGTATTCAGGCACTTCAGCGCCATGCATACCCGCAGGAGGTGTTTCATCAATATCAGCTACCTGTATTTCAAAGTCTATTTCAGCTTGTTCCAGCAGTTGTTTCCTGCGTGGCGATTGTGATGCCAGAATAATTTTAGCCATTGGTCTGAAAGTAATAAATAACCAGCGAAACAACGCCCAGCACCATGATTATTTTAAGGTAACGGCTCTCCGTACCGTAATGCTTGGTAGTGGCTTTTTTAGGCAGGTAATACATCCATATCAGTATTGGCAGTGCCAGCCCGGCTATTGTATATATACCTAACACATACCATTGTTCTTTCAATAGTTTCACGGCACCTATCACCAAAGGAACGACTGTAAGCATACCCAGCAGTTGTGCAAACCTGGCACTGCGCAGCAAGCCCCATTTTATAGGCATAGTAACACAGCCCTGCTCAGCATCTCCTTTAAAATCCTCCATGTCTTTCACTATCTCGCGCATCCATGTGAGCATAAAAGCGAAATAAGCATAGGTACCCAGCACCCAAACAGGATTGGGTATCAGTGCATAGCCTGTCTCAATGAAAAAATCCATGTGCAGGTAATAGCGTATAGCGTTCTCATACAACATCAGCACCACGATAGTAAACGCGGTAAGGATGGAGACAACTACATTGCCTGAAACAAACTGCCTTTTGAACGTTGTGGAATAGAACCACAAAAGAACAGTACAGCCCAACTGCATTGCCAGGAAGCTGTAATGCCCTGCACGACGGGCTACAAGTATTGCCAAAAATATTGCTGCTATATTAAAAACTGTATGCACCACAATTGCCAGCTTCATGGGAATACGTTTCTCCAGTATCAGCTTTTCAGGCCTGTTGATCATATCGATCTTCACATCAAAATAGTCGTTGATAATATAACCGGCCGCAGCAATAAGCACGGTTGATAAAGAAAGCCAGAGGAAATTGATCCAGTTAAGCACTATGGGTTCCGGCGAATAGTGATTCATTGGCACGATAACACAGCCCCATGCAAACAGTTGCGTCAGGAAGACTATTATCAGGTTCTGCCAACGTATCAGCTTCAGCCAGGCCATGTTAGTTCGTCAATTTGACTATTCTATAATCCGGAAATTAAACTACTACTTACCCCATGTAGACGGGTCTTTCCTCCATTCTTCCAGCGACAGCTTTTGTTCTGCTGTAATGAGCTGCTGTTCTTCAGCCACTTCCATCAGTGCATTGTAGTTACTGATAGTATGTAAAGGCACCTTAGCTTCTTTCATCGCATTGGCTGCCGCATCAAAGCCATAAGTGAAGAGCGCACACATACCCAGCACTTCACCACCTGCTGCACGTATAGCATCCACCGCCTGCAAGCTGCTCTTGCCGGTAGACACCAGGTCTTCTATTACGACCACCTTTTGTCCTTCCTGCAATACACCCTCTATCTGGTTGCCCATGCCGTGCTCTTTAGGCTTACTGCGTACGTAGATAAATGGGAGTTTCAACAGATCAGCAGCCATGGTGCCATGCGGTATACCCGCAGTAGCCACGCCTGCTATTACTTCTGCATCAGGAAAATGTTCCAGGACCATATTGGCCAGCTCACTTTTCACAAAATCGCGTGTATAAGGGTAGGATAATACTTTACGATTATCGCAATATACCGGCGAGTTCCAGCCTGAAGCCCATGTATATGGTTGTTGCACGTTGATTTGTAATGCCTTAATTTGCATTAATTTCTCGGCAAAATGTTTTTGAGTACTCATAACGGCTCAAACCTACGCCAATTAGATAATTATTTCAAACTTAGTGGATGGACTTTGCGCAAAAGATATATATAAACAACAAACCGCTGATACTTACTACTGATACAAAGGCCTACACTGCAAAGCATCCTATAGCAAGTGGTTATATATCTTTCACCGGGGCTTTCCCCAGAAACTTCAGGCTGGCGTTGCAGCACATCAGCAAGCGAGGCACATTAGGAGCGATCATTGAAGATTTTTCCCCGGAAAACCTGCAGGAAGAATTATATGAGCTATACAAACCTATTGATGCCGGCGGGGGTGTAGTGACCAATGAGAAGGACGAAGTGCTGATGATATACCGCCGTGGTAAATGGGACCTGCCCAAAGGGAAATGTGATGACGGGGAAGATATAGACGAATGCGCACTACGTGAAGTAAGTGAAGAGACAGGGCTGAACAAACTGAAACTGGGCGATAAGATATGCGACACTTACCATGTGTACAGCCAGAAGGGGGAAAACCTGCTGAAGCGTACGGCATGGTATAAAATGAAAGGCACACTGAAAGAAGAGCCGATACCACAGGCCGAAGAGAATATACTGGAAGCCAGGTGGGTATCTGACGAAGAGTTACCTTCTGTGGTTTATAAATCATACGAAGCAATTAGGGAAGTTATGCAAATGGCTGGGGTGAAATGGTAAAATGAAGAAATCCGGCATCATAACAACCTTAGGTATTCTTCCAGGACTAATATTCATGGTACTATTATTTGCATTTGCACTATTGCTTGCCTATGATAATTATAAAATCAGTTCTGTCAGAGAAAAATTTCATGAAATAAGATATAACATGCCTGAAACAGACCTTACTGTCATTTTAGGTGAACCTATCGATAAAACATTTTTTACCGATGGCAGTAAGAGTATTAATTATTACTATGGAAGCTCCTTTATGATGTCTGAAGGTTATAATGTCATTTTAGATTCCAGTAAAAAAGTGAAAGAGTTCTATGCCAAATAATAATAAAAAAGAAATTCCAGGCAAGATTATATTCTGGGTTGCGTTACTGTTATGTTGCCTCCCGTTCATGGCTCCGCCCTACGCACTTTTCCTGGGCTTATTACTCTCTTTGTTCATCACCAACCCACTAGGTGCAAAAAAAGGGAAAGTAACAGGCTTCCTCCTTAAAGCATCAATTGTCGGCTTAGGATTTGGTATCAACATCAATACCGCTCTGCAAACCGGCAAAGATGGTTTCATATATACCATCATATCTATTACCGCAACGTTGGCTGTAGGTATACTATTGGGTAAGCTATTCAAGGTAGACAAAGTGACAGCCTACCTTGTAGCCGCAGGTACCGCTATTTGCGGAGGGAGCGCCATTGCAGCTACCGCACCTGTTGCATCAGCTAAAGAGGAACAGATAAGTATATCGCTTGCGGTTGTTTTTGTTTTGAACGCAATCGCACTGTTTATCTTTCCACCCATCGGGCATTTACTCGACCTGTCGCAAACACAATTCGGCATATGGAGCGCTATAGCCATACACGACACCAGCTCTGTAGTAGGAGCAGCCAGCACCTATGGTGAGGATGCATTGCAAATAGCCACCACCATAAAACTGGTACGTGCTTTATGGATCATACCGGTAGTAGTTGCAACAGCATTTATCTTTAAGAAGAAAGGCACAAAACTGAACATACCATACTTTATAGGATTGTTTATCCTGGCTATGTTCATCAGTTCAAACGTCTCTCAGCTTGATACTGTTGCTCCATATATAGTACGTATCGCCAAAACAGGCTTTACGGTTACGCTCTTCCTGATAGGCTCTTCGCTTTCTCCAAAAGCTATAAGGTCTGTTGGCACCAAACCTTTATTGCAGGGTGTGGTATTATGGTTGCTGGTATCAATAGTAGCATTGCTGTTTGTATTATTCCTGCTGTAATACACATAAAAAACAGAACAGGGCCGACGCCCTGTTCATCATTTTACTACCTGTATCGTTTGCCTGTGTAGTAGTTCTCCATCTATTGTAATAGTAAGATGATAGGTGCCGGAACTAATACTACTTATATCAACCTTACTATTTCCTGTATTTAGTTTTTGTTCAGCTACTACTTTCCCCGTCATATCATACAACTTTAACCTCGCAGGTTTTCCTGCATCAATATTTACATTCAAAATGTCACGGGCTGGGTTTGGGTAAACCTGTACTATGCTATTACCCGACACAATACTTGTGACATCTGTATACTGAATAGTAACCTGGTGCAAAGCCCTGATGAGTACATTAAGTAATATTCCATTGCTTACACTGTCCTGGTTGGTCAATACGGTTATTGACACACCTGATGTTTTATCATGGATATTGTCATTAATAAACCCGAAATTGGTGCCACCATGAGACACTACTTTCCGGCCATTAAAATTGCTGAAGCTGAACACGCCTAACCCATACCCCTGCCCTAACGATATAGGCACCAGTGTTTCAAACTCCGCCATTGATGTTGCATTCAGTATTTTTCCTGACATCAGCTTATCCCAGAATAAAGCGTTATCTCTTGCGGTTGTCATCAACGCTCCGGCAGTACCTGCCAGGCTGAACATAGCGTTATGCGAATAACTATGCACCACTTCCATATCCTCCATATAATTACCCGGGCTCAACACGTTTGACCATGCATGCGGGATAGCACCTACCGGCGTTTCAAAAGGATAAAAAAAGGTTTCTGTAAGTCCTTGAGGTACCAGTATTTCATTGCGTAATACAAAATACGCAGGTTGACCTGCCACTGCTCTTATTATCAACCCGGCCACCAGGAAATTCGTATTGCAGTAATCCCAGGCACCACCCGGGGCAGCTACTGGTGGTTTCACTAAATTCAGCACGCTGTCCGGTGGCCATATACGTGTAAAGTCCGGCATGATATAGTTGTTCATATCGGGGTTGAACGTAAAACTATATAACCCGCTGGTATGATTCAGTACCTGCCTGATGGTAATGCTGCCGGGAATATTAGGATGTTGTATCCAAGTACCTATCGTATCATCCAGGCTGAGTTTATTCTGTTCCTGTAGTTTCAGCATCAATGCGGCTACGTATGTTTTGGTGTTACTACCAATGCCCAAATACATATCAGTAGTAATAGAGGCACCTGCATGCGACTCACCAAAGGCACGCTCCCACTTACCTTCTCCCGGGACTATTATTGCTGACGACGCTCCTTTTATGTTGTACTTAGTACAAATACTGTCGAATACCTCGTTGAGTCTTTTATTGTAAACATAATTGAGTTGCGCATGAAGGTGAGAACCTGCGTACAAAAACATTAATAATATCAGTAGCGACTTTTTCATAAGTGTTATTTTGATTCAAATACGAAGTAAAAGCGCGTATGCTCTTTTATAAAAACAACTCGACCAACATGGTGATATCATCGATAAAAACCGCAATATCATTTCGTCGGAAAAATCAGCTATTTTGTCGATGATATACTGGCATTGTGTATCATATATGTTTATTTGCAGCAGGCATGTCAACATTTACAGAAAACATACGCTACTACGCTAATACAAGAATAGCACGCAATACTTACTTCTGGCTTATCGTGCTCATATTCGTTTACGATATCAACTCAGGCACGTACGTGTACAACCAATCAGTATACCTGTGGTATAAACTGGCATGTGTCGCCATGTTGTTTGTAATGACGTACATAAACAACCTGCTGCTGGTGCCTGCACTACTGGCAAAGAAAAAACGTATAGCCTATATGCTCAGCGCATCCCTGTTGCTGTTTATCACTGCCGCGGCATACATACTTGTATTAAAAAACATGCAGGTAACCTACCCTGAAATACATGTTTATGATGTAAGCATACTTACCTCCCCTATATCTGCCGATACATCACTTGCAGGTATACTGGAAGACATTCCTACATTCTCATTCGGCCTTTTCTTATGGCTGCTGGTATTCATAATGGCATGGTATATGCAAGACTATGCCAAACAGGAAAAAATAGCCAGTGAGGCCGCACATAAACAAACACAGGCAGAATTGAACATGTTGCGCAACCAGGTGAACCCTCATTTCCTGTTCAATACACTCAATAATATATATGGTTTAAGTTTGAAAAAATCTGATGATGCGCCTGAATCAATTCTCAAACTATCCTCCATCATGCGCTATATGCTGTATGATGCAGATGCGCCACTCATGCCTTTTGAAAAAGAAAAAGAGATCATGCGGGCTTATGTCGACATGGAGTTGTTGCGCCTGCAGCAAAGCGACAAGTTTAAATTCGTGATAAACGCAGACCGTAATTACAATATACCTCCACTGCTATGGCTACCCATTCTCGAAAACATTTTCAAGCATGGCACAAGGGTAATATCTGACAACTACTTTATTGACTATAGTTTTACCATTGCCAATGGTATCATGCATATTTCCGCCACAAATAACTGTAAAGAAAGCAGCACTAAATTTGGCGGCATAGGATTGGATAACCTGCGCAAAAGACTGGACATTCTATACCCCGGCAAATACCAAATAGACATACATCAAAATAAGGATCAATATCATACTGAACTAACCGTAACTTTAGGATGATGCCGGAACTAAACGTACTGATAGCTGATGACGAGCCGATTGCCAGGGATATATTACTGGCTTATTGCGCCAGGATACCATCTCTGAATGTGGCAGCCACCTGCAAGAATGCAGTTGAGGCTATTGCCGCGCTGAGCAAGCAGGATATTGACCTGATGCTGCTGGACATCAATATGCCTGAGATAAGCGGTACCGACATGCTGAAAACACTTCGTAATCCCCCGATGACCATATTAACTACCGCATACGCTGAATATGCTGTTGAAGGCTATGAACTGGATGTACTGGACTACCTGCTCAAACCATTTTCATTCGACAGGTTTGCCAAAGCCATCAACAAAGCTATTGACAAAAAGGAGTTGAAGAACGATACTGCAAATGAAGCACCGGTTACAGACAAGGCCTTATTCATAAAATCGGATGGGAAGCTGGTTAAGGTGGAACCTGATGAGCTACAACTTATAGAAGGTGTAAAGGATTATGTAAAACTATGGACAGGCGGCAACTCATACATGGTGCTCAGCACCATGAAGAACATGGAAGAGCAACTGGCGGAATACCCCAACCTGCTGCGCGTACACAAATCATACATCATCAACCTGGCGCATATAACGGAAGTGGAAGGCAATATGATCAGGCTGGGTAAACATACTGTTGTGACCGGCAATACTTATAAGGATGTATTTTCTGCGGCATTTAGCAGATATAAACTAATTTCGTAAGGCATGAACGCCTTCATTCAAAACTGTTTCTTTTCCATAATACTTATTTTTCTGTGCTACAACGGCACCGCTCAGCCTGATTTTGCATTACCACTGAAAGGCGAACAGGGTCGGGACTTCTGGATACTCAACTATGCCGATCATGATAAAAACTATAAGGCCGTAACAGACTACAACTGCGGCACCAAAACCTACGACGGGCACAAGGGTACGGATTTCCACATCAGGAGTTTCAGCGCTATGGATAGTGGAGTACAGGTACTGGCAGTGGCAGATGGTATTGTTGAAGCGGTAAAAGACGGAAAGTATGACAGGAGCAAACGAATAAACAATGCCGGGTTTGGCAACTATATAGAGATACTGCATGATAATTACCGTGTTTCTTACGCTCACCTCCGCAAAGGCTCATTAATGGTAAACACGGGCGACACCGTTAAAAAAGGGCAACCTATCGCGTTGGTAGGCAGTGCGGGAAATTCAGTAAGGCCGCACCTGCACCTTGAAGTAACAGACGAAACCGGTATGATCACCATTGATCCTTTTTACGGAGATTGTTCCCGGAAGCTGCCTTCTTTCTGGGAGGAGCAACTACCCTATGACACATCATTGGGCGTACTGGAAACAATGTTTGTACCTTATATACCAATAACAGACAGCCTGCTGGATACTATGCAGGAACGATATAACGCACGCGACACTTTTTATATGCGCAGAGACAGCCTGTTTTGTTTCTATGCAAATGTTGTAGGCTTGAATCATGGTGACGAAGTAAGGGCAGAGTGGCACCGTGTTAAAAATGACAAACTTATGTACACCTATACGTTTGAGTGGAGGCACAAGTCTTATTTCGGGTATATATTCCCATACCTGCCCCGGCCTTATCGTTCCGGGGAGTGTTATGTAAGTATCTATGTAAATGACAAGCTCTTTATTAAACGCAGATTTTATATCAGCAAAAAGAAAAATCAAGCAAATAAGCATTTAAGATTTCGCTAATCCCTTACAGCCCTTCTGTCATACAATTGTAATAAACAGCCCTGTTTCCCGATTTTGCCTGCGCTTTTCCCGATTTGTAAAGCGGGATAAGAACAGCCGTCTTACCTTTGCTTCATAATCATTCTTGCTCCCGTCCGAACATCCTTACAGGTGTTCAATTATTTGAAATTATTGAAAACCATTGCGGTAATACAGTATATATGCTGATGATAAAGTTTGTATGCCCATCGCACGACCTGTGCAATAAAACGTTCCATTTTATACTCATGATGGCCTGCACAATTATGTACCCTTACCGCAAAACTCGTGGTGCGCCTGCTGTATGGATTTTTGCAGACAACCGGCAGGGAGCAAGAATGCCGGCAACAGTCTCACCGTACAGCCGGGCCATCACCCAACTCAAAGCAGTTAACATACACAATAATATACTATACTAAATACAGTGAAGATGAAAAAACAACTACTATCGGTTTTAGCGCTTGCAATGACAGCTACCACAGTTAACGCACAGGTGGTGCACGATAGCGTGAAATTAGATGCCGGATATGCAAAACAGGTTTGGTACAGCCTGCAAAATGACGAACAGGGCAGTGCGCCTAAAAATGAGTGGGACCTGGCTTTTGACGTGGTAGACATCACATCGTCTATACGCATCAACTCTGAAAGCGGCGTTATGCTATGGAACTATCCTAAAGGAGATATTTCAGCATGGTCTTCAGTGGATACCAACGGGCTAAGCACGTGGGATGCGCGTTATAACTCTGACACATCATGGGGTTTAGGTGCCATGGGCAGGTAAGATCGGAAGAGCGTCGTGTAGGGAAAGA